>SCPN01000013.1_pt1 | contig 91143 bp, 122 predicted proteins | sample 6106831 | NCBI WGS metagenome assembly SCPN01 (sample SAMN10720447, study PRJNA508395) | human gut metagenome | isolation source: Participant 1, 0 month
GGGGAGTTACCCTCGCAGAGAGCCATTGCAGCGGCATGCCTGCTTTTACCCGTAAATTTCCGCAGCCAGGGGTCAGCCAAAGGATGCAATCCTCGTTGGAATAGCATTCCAGCGTCAGGGTGTCGCCCTCGGTCAAGAGCAGGCTGTGGAAAACGACCGCCGTTGAGACCCGTCCCCGCCGTAATAGGTCAGGTGGTACGAGCCTTGTGTATCAGCCAGGAAGCCGCTGCCCTGGTTCCAGTTCACGTCATACACCCGCCGGGATCTCCTGCCCCACAGTGTAGGCTTGAATGTCATCTCCCCAGGCGCACAGCTCGAAGGACTCGCCCGCCAGGTTTCCCTGGGGTTCAGCCTGGGTGTCCAGCTGGGCGTTGCCGCTTTCCAGCGTCAGGGTGCCGCTGCCCTCCACCCACAGGGTGCCGCCTGCCGCCAGCTGCACGTTGGTCAGCACCAGTTCAGGCTCCCCGCCTTCCGAATGGCTGAGCATGGTGGTCTGGTACCAACGGTCGTGGGGGCTTCGTCGTCGTGGGTCATCGTCAGCGAGCTGCCGTCATCAGGGGTGATGGTGTAAACGCCCTCGGGGATCTGCTGGCCGATAGTGTAACCCGGCTCCAGAATGCAGCCAAAGCCGCCGCCCGCAGTGGGCAGGCCCCAGTCCAGCCCCTCGTAGGGGTTGACGCCGGTCATATCCTCGGCGGGGGCTTCGGCATGGATGCTTGCTTCGGGCGCTTCGGTTTCCGCATAGCTGCTGCGTCCGCCCAGGTCCGCCAAACTGTAAAATACTCGCTCGGACAGGTTGAACAGCATGGCAGCAGTGCCAGACCAAAGATGATGAGCGTGACCAGCCAGCCGCCGCGCCTTTGTCCTGGGCCGGACGGCGCGTCTGGTTCAGCTGCCGGGCCGGGGCATGCAGGTGGGGGCGTGCGCCTTCCAGGTCGATGCGGTCCTGCTCGTCCTCGGCATCGCAGGTATAGACGGGGTCCTTGCCTGCGGCGCTGCGCACGCGGTGCAGCACTTCCTCGCCGTTGACGTTATGGGTGTGGGCGGTTTCACTGCGCAGGGTGTAGTGCGGTTTTTCCGGGTACGGCATACCGCAATCCACGCACCGATGGTTCACGATTTTGCCGCCGCATAAGCTGCACTTTTCCATAGGGGCACCTCCTAGCATAAAAATTTACATTTCATATTATAGTAGATGTAAACACAGATGTAAACGAAAAAAAGCCGGAGGAAACGCGAAATCTGGCATTTCCTCTGGCAAAAAATCGAAATTTTTCAATATCCGTTGGCGGCACGTTTGGCGGCAGTCTTGCGGTGCAAGGCGCGGGACATAACGGCCATCAGCACCAGCGCGGCCAGCAGATACCATGGGTACAGGCTGATGCTGATATACTGCGCCAGCAGCGAACAGCGGCAGGAACACCACATTGCCCACATAGGCGGCGGCCATCTGCACGCCGGTCAGGGCCATGCTTAAGTTGCGGCCAAAATTCAACGGAGTTTCGTGGATAACGCTGGGATAAATAGGCGCACAGCCCAGGCCCACCGTAACCAGCCCAGTCACCAGCGCAGCGCTGCCCAGCGGCAGCAGAATGGGCAAGATGCCCAGCGCCACCAGCACAAACCCCAGGTTGATCATCTGGTGGTCGTTGAGTTTCATAGCGATAAAACCGCTTAAAAACCGCCCCACCGTGATGCCCACGTAAAACAAGCTGGCCCAGCTGGCGGCAGTACCAGCGTCGATACCGCGCTGAAGCGAGCAATAGCTGGACGCCCACATGCCTGCCGTAGTCTCGACCACCGAGTAGCAGGCGAACATCGCCATGACCTCGGGCACGCCGGGTACCCGCATCAGCTGGGGCAGGGTGCGGTGCTCGCGGGCGATTTCCTCGCCGGTCTCCTCGCCCGTTTTTTTCCACAGCGGCAGGCTGAAAATGATGATGGCCGTCAGCACCACCTGCAGCACAGAAATAAGGCGGTAGCCGCTCTGCCAACTGCTGTGGGCCAGCGCCCAGCCCATAATGACCGGCCCGCCGCTGGCTCAGGCCCATGCAGTGCAGCCAGCTCATGTGGCGGCTTTCGTAATGCAGGGCAACGTAGTTGTTGAGGGCGGCATCCACGCTGCCCGCGCCCAGGCCGTAGGGCACGGCCCACAGACAAAGCTGCCAGAACGCCGTGCAGGTGGAAAAGCCAAACAGCGCTGCGGCCGTCGTGCCCACGCTGATGGCCGTGACCTGCCGGGGCCAAACCGGGCGGTAAGGGCGTCGCTGGCCAGGCTGGACACTACTGTACCGGCGGAGATAATCATGGAGATCATGCCCGCCCAGGACAGGCCCGCGCCCAAGCCCAGGTACATGCTGGGCCAGGCCGCACCAGCAGGGCATCCGGCAGGCCAGGCTGATAAAGCTAAATAAATTACGGGTAAAAGCAGGGATACCATAAAATTTTCTCCTTGACAGGCGTTTTTACATGCCCTATGATTATATCATCAAAGTTGACGGATGTATCGTATTATTTCGCCAAATAGGCAGGATTATTTCGCCAAAAAAGGAGGATTTGCCATGGCCTTGTCCGCCTGCAATACCGAGACCGATTCCGCTGGGCGGGAACTGACCGTCCACGGCACCGCGGCGTTTCCCATCGCCTGCTACCACGACGATCTGGAAGCCGCCCCCGTACCCTGGCACTGGCATGAGGAGCTGGAACTGCTGATTGCCAGCGAGGGCGGCGTGCTGGCCGCTGCAGCCGGGGAAAAGTACACGCTGGCCGAGGGGGACGGCTTGTTCATCAATGCCGGGGTGCTGCATGCCGACTGGCCGCTGGCCGTCGGGCGCTGGCTGCACAGCGTGGTATTCCATCCCGGCTGGTGGGCGGCAGCCCGGACAGCGTGTTTTGGCAAAATATCTGCAGCCGCTGCTGACCGACCCCAGCCGCCCCTGCGCCGTGCTGCGCCGCAGCGTGGATTGGCATCGGGAAACCATGGGCTGCATGGAGCGGGCGTTCCGTGCCGTGGTCAACGAGATACCGGGGTACGAGTTCAAGACGCGGGCTGCGCTTTCCGAGATGATGTACCTGCTGGTTACCCGCGCCCCCGCCACGCGCGCCGTGCCCAAAAAGGCGCTGCGCAGCGCCGACCGCATTAAAACGATGCTGCAATTTGTGCAGACCCACTACGCCGAGGACCTGACTGTGGAGCAGATCGCTGCCAGTGCGTCCATCAGCCCCAGCGAGTGCCTGCGGTGCTTCCATGATATGATCGGCACCACGCCCAACCAGTACCTGCGCGGCCAGCGCCTGCAGCGCGCCGCCGAGCTGCTGTGCGGCACCACCCTGCAGGTAACCGCCATCGCCGCCCAATGCGGCTTCGAGGATTCCAGCTATTTTGCCCGTTCCTTCCGGCAGTTGTATGGATGCGGGCCGACAGAGTTTCGGCGCAGAACGCTGAGAGCGGGGCAATAAAAAAGGGATAAGGCAATACCGCATAATTCTAAGTGCCGATACGGCGAGCGAGGTGCGGCAGCTGCTAAGCCAAAAGCGCAGATAATACTTTGTGCTGCAAAGGTGAGCGCCGCCGGTGGCGGATACAGCGAACCGAAGCAGGGGCAGCGGTCGCAGAGTGCGAGGGGCTTTTGTCCCCGAAGCACGATGCGGGTACCGCAACCCGACATTATCGAGCATTTTGGCAACGCAGATGCCGTGCCGTAGCCGCCGGAGCGGTGCTTAAGCCGTTAGGCGGGAATTGTGCGGTGTTGCCATAAGCATCCTCCCGCGCCTGGCGCATTGGCAAAGCGTCCCTTACTTGCTAAAGTGCAAAAACTATGTTATACTAACCTAGCACTTCAGTAGGCTAAAGAGGAAAATGATGAAAACACTCCGCTACGCGTTTGCGCGTACCTTGCCCATTATGGCGGGTTACCTCGTGCTGGGGCTGGGTTTTGGCGTGCTGCTGCAAAGCAAAGGGTATGGCGTGGGCTGGTCCCTAGCCATGAGCACTTTGATCTACGCGGGCAGCATGCAGTACGTTACCATAGATCTATTAGCAGGCGGCGCATCGCTCATCTCGGCGGCGCTGATGACCCTGATGGTCAATGCCCGCCACCTGTTTTCCGGTATTTCGATGCTGCAGCGCTATAAAAACACCGGCACAGCAAAGCCGTACCTGATTTTTGCCCTCACCGACGAGACGTATTCGGTAGTATGCAGCGGCGATGTGCCCGAGGGCGTGGACCAGAACCGTTACTATCTGTTTGCTTCGCTGTTCGACCAAATTTATTGGGTGGCGGGCAGCGTGACCGGCACGCTGCTGGGCAGCATCATCCCCTTTGATACCACAGGCATCGACTTTTCGATGACCGCGCTGTTCCTTGTGGTCATGGTGGAGCAGTGGCGCGCCGGCAAGGACCACACCCCCGCGCTGGTGGGGCTGGGTGTTTCGCTGATCTGCCTGGTCATTTCGGCAGCAGCAACTTCCTGATCCCGTCCATGCTGGGCATCACGGCGGCACTGACACTGCTGCGCGGCCCCATGGAAAACGTGCGCAAAGGAGGAAGCCGCCCATGTCGATTGATCTTCACGGTATGGCGTTAGTGGCCATGGTGGCTGCTGTCACGATGCTGATTCGGTTTCTGCCGTTTCTGGTGTTTGGCTGCGGGCGGCCCACGCCCCGGTTCATCACCTACCTGGCCGGGGTGCTGCCCTGCGCCATTATGGCTATGCTGGTGGTCTACTGCCTGCGGGGCGTGGACTTACTCGGCCCCACCCACGGCCTGCCGGAACTGATCGCCGCCGCCGCGGTGGTGGGTTTGCATTGCTGGAAAAAGAATACCTTATTAAGTATTGCCGCCGGGACGTACTGTATATGGTGCTGGTGCAGGTGGTGTTTGTTCTGTAGGGGCGGATGCTTGCATCGACCCCTACAAACATGCACAATAACAATAAAAAGCGAGTACCCGAAAGAAAACGGGTACTCGCTTTTTTTGTATAAATTACCGTTCTTCCAGCGGCAGGTAATCCAGCGGCTGGCCGACATACTTGTAAGCGGGGCGGATGATGCGGTTGGCAAACTCCACCTCTTCCACGCGGTGGGCACACCAGCCGGGTACACGGGCAATGGCGAACAGCGGGGTGAACAGATCCTCGCTGATGCCCAGCATGCGGTAGATCAGGCCGCTGAACAGGTCCACGTTGGCGCAGACCTTTTTGGGGCCGTGCTTTTCCTCGGCAAATACCTGGGGGGCCAGGCGCTCGATGCTGCACAGCATCTCGTACTCCTCGTCGTAGCCTTTTTTGTAGGCCAGGCTCTTGGCGTGTGTTTTCAAAATTTGGGCACGCGGGTCGCTCAGGGTGTACACGGCGTGGCCCATGCCGTAGATCAGGCCGCTGCCGTCGCCGCGCTCTTTGCGGAGGATCTTGCGCAGGAACTCCCGCACCTCGTCGTCGTTGGTGGGATCCTCCACATTTTCCAAAATGTAGTCCAGCTGGTGCATGACCTTCAGGTTGGCGCCGCCGTGCTTGGGCCTTTCAGCGCGCCGATGGCCGCCGAGATGGCCGCGTAGGTGTCGGTGCCGGAGCTGGACAGCACGCGGCAGGTAAAGGTCGAGCAGTTACCGCCGCCGTGGTCCGCATGCACCAGCAGACACAGGTCCAGCAGGCGGGCTTCCTCGTGGGTGAACTTCTGGTCGGCACGGTAGGTGGACAGGATATGTTCGGCCGTGCTCTGTCCCTCGGTGGGCAGGTGGAAGTACATGCTGTTGCGGTCGTAGACGCGGCGCTTGATCTGGTAAGCGTTCACCATCATGGTGGGCAGCTCGGCGATCAGGTTGATGCTCTGCCGCAGGATGTTGGGCAGGCTCAGGTCCTCGGCGTGTTCATCGTAGCTGTACATGGCCAGCACGCTTCGCGCCATCTTGTTCATCAGGTTGGGCGAAGGCGAGTTCAGGATCATATCGTCGGCAAAGCCGCGGGGCAGTTCGCGGTGGTTCTCCAGCAGTTTGCGGAACTTGGCATACTGGTCCCGTGTGGGCAGAGAGCCGAACAGCAGCAGCCAGACCACTTCCTCAAACATAAAGCGGTCGTTGGCGTCGGCCTCGGCGGCCAGGGCATCCAAATCGATGCCGCGGTAGATCAGGCGGCCGGGGATGGGCACGATGGTGCCGTCTTCCTTTTTGTCATAGCCAACAACGTTGGACACGTTATGATACCGGCCAGCACACCGGTGCCGTCCAGGTTGCGCAGGCCACGCTTGACGCCCATCTGGTCCGCCAAATGCGGGTCCAGCGTGGCATTATGCTCTACATATTCATGGCAGAGCAGTTCCAGTTCTTCCGGCTCCAGTGCCGGTACGTCCGGGTAATACATCGGCAGACCCCTCTCCACTTGCATATTTATACACGCACACAAATTTCCAATTCCTGCACCGCAGGCACCCACCGCGTGGGTGATTGCTACAATAATATAACATCCTTGGAGTTTCGTCAAGAAAAACTTAAAATATTACCACAATAGCCAAAGTGCGGCTTTATTTTATTAAGCTGATAGGCGTTTTGACACGGCTTGTATAAAAAACCGCGTTGACAAACCGGCCCAAAGCAGATATAGTTGTAGTATATTGCAGCATTTTCGCTGCGTAAGGCCCCCTTGTGCAGGGAGCCTTTCAAAAAGCACAGGGAAGGGGAACGTATTTTTATGAAAGCAGTACTGATCCCAGGCGATGGAATTGGCCGCGAGATCGCCGAAAGCGTGCGTGCCGTCTCGGCCGCACTGAACACCGGCATTGAATGGCAGGAGTGTGAGGCCGGTGCCGAGTACGCCGAAGCCAGCGGCGAGCTGATCGCCCCCGGCACGCTGGACGCCATCGAGGCGTGCGGCTGGGCACTGAAAGGCCCTACGGCTACGCCCATCGGCAAGGGATTCCGCAGCATCAATGTGCAGCTGCGCCAGCGCTTTGCCACCTACGCCAACCTGCGCCCTGTGCACACGCTGCCGGGCGTACCTACCCGTTTGAGAACGTTGACCTCGTCATCGTGCGCGAGAATACCGAGGACCTGTATAAGGGCATCGAGTACATGCTCACCGACGACATCGCCAACGGCGTCAAGCTCATCACCCGCCCGGCCTGCGAGAAGATCTGCCGCTTTGCCTTTGACTACGCCCGGAAAAACGGTCGCAAAAAGGTCACCGCTGTGCACAAGGCCAACATCATGAAGCTGACCGACGGCCTGTTTCTGCGCACCTTCCGCGAAGTGGCCGAGGATTACCCCGACATCGAGGCCAACGACTGCATCATCGATGCCCTGTGCATGAAGCTGGTGCAGCGTCCTGAGCAGTTCGACATGCTGGTCGCCCCCAACCTCTACGGTGACATCATCAGCGACCTGTGCGCCGGTCTGGTGGGTGGCCTGGGCTTCGCGCCCAGCGCCAACATCGGAGATAAAACGCGCATTTATGCGGCTGTCCACGGCTCCGCCCCGACATTGCAGGCCAGGACAAGGCCAACCCCAGCGCCATCCTGATGGCCTTTGCCATGATGCTGAACGACCTGGGTATGACCGACAAGGCCGACAAGCTCAACGCCGCCATCCAGGCCCAGGTGGCCGAGGGCAAGGTCATCACCGCTGACATCGGCGGCACGGCCGGCACCAAGGAATTTACCCAGGCCGTTATCGCCCGGCTGTGATTTTTAAAATGAAGGCAAGGAGAGAAGCCTATGAAACTGCACGATACCGGCGTATACCTCGTCCACGGCGTGCCACAGGCCGAAGCCCCGGCAGGCTTCACGCAGGAGCAGGCCAAGCAGGGCACCATCGCCTACGGCATCTTAAAAGCACATAACACCGGCGATTCCATGCAGGACCTGCGCATGAAGTTCGACTCGATGACCAGCCACGACATCACCTATGTCGGCATCATCCAGACGGCCCGCGCCTCCGGCATGAAGGAATTCCCGCTGCCCTACGTCATGACCAACTGTCACAACAGCCTGTGTGCCGTCGGCGGCACCATCAATGAGGACGACCACCAGTTCGCCCTCTCCGCCGCCCACAAATACGGCGGCATCTACGTTCCGCCGAACATGGCCGTCATCCACAGCTATAACCGGGAAATGATGTCCGGCTGCGGCCGCATGATCTTAGGCTCTGATTCCCACACCCGCTACGGCGCCCTGGGCACCATGGCTGTGGGCGAGGGCGGCGGTGAGCTGGCCAAGCAGCTGGTGGGCCGCACCTACGATATGGCCTACCCCGGCGTGGTGGCCATCTACCTGACCGGCAAACCCAACCCCGGCGTCGGCCCCCACGATGTGGCGCTGGCGCTGGTGGCTGCCACCTACGCCAACGGCTACGTGAAAAACAAGGTCATGGAGTTCGTCGGCCCCGGTGTGGCCAACCTCTCCGCTGACTACCGCAACGGCATCGACGTCATGACAACCGAGACCACCTGCTGGTCCTCCATCTGGCAGACCGACGATGTGACGAAAGAATATTTCGTGCAGCACAATCGCCCCGAAGCCTACCAAGGCTGAAACCCGCCGACGTGGCCTACTATGACGGCTGCATCGAGCTGGACCTCTCCACCGTGGAGTGCATGATCGCGCTGCCGATGCACCCCAGCTATGCCTACCCCATCCGCGAGCTGAAAGCCAACGCCAAAGAGATTCTGCAGGCGGCCGAGGACCAGAGCAGCTGGGCGGCAAGGTCCACATGGACCTGGTGGGCAAGATCTGCCCCGATGGCCGCATCTACGTGGAGCAGGGCGTCGTCGCCGGCTGTTCCGGCGGCACCTATGAAAACATCTGCGCGGTAGCGGACATCATCCGCGGCAAGAGCTGCGGCAACGGAGAGTTCAAATTCAGCGTCTACCCGGACAGCATGCCCACCTATCTGGAGCTGGTCAAAAACGGCACGGTAGCGGATATTGTTTCCGCAGGCGGCATCTTCCGCGAGTGCTTCTGCGGCCCTGCTTCGGCGCAGGCGATACCCCCGCCAACGGCGAGTTCTCTATCCGCCACACCACCCGCAACTTCCCCAACCGCGAGGGTTCCAAGCCCGGCGAGGGGCAGATCAGCGCGGTGGCCCTGATGGACGCCCGGTCCATCGCCGCCACCGCCGCCAACGGCGGCTACCTGACCGCCGCCAGCGAGCTGACCGACCTGGAGTACACCACCCCGGACTACCACTTTGACCAGGGCGTTTACGACAAGCGCGTCTACAATGGCTGGGGCCGCCCGGAGCCGGACTACGAGCTGAAGTTCGGCCCCAACATCAAGGATTGGCCCGAGCAGCCCGCCCTGTCCGACGACCTGCTGGTCAAGATCGTCAGCTACATCACCGACCCCGTCACCACCACCGACGAGTTGATCCCCTCGGGCGAGACTTCGTCCTTCCGCTCTAACCCGCTGCGTTTGGCGGAGTTCACCCTCTCCCGCAAGGACCCCGCCTACGTGCCTAACGCTAAGGCCGTGAAGGCTTTGGATAACGAGCGCCTGGCGGGCAAAGTGCCCGATGAAATTACGGTGGTTTACACCCAGGTCAAGGCGCTTGGCTACCACCCGGACGCAGCCCACACCAACATTGGCTCGGCCATCTTCGCCAACAAGCCCGGCGATGGCTCCGCCCGTGAGCAGGCTGCCAGCTGCCAGCGCGTGCTGGGCGGCGCCAACTTTGCCTGCGAGTACGCCACCAAGCGCTACCGCTCCAACTGCATCAACTGGGGCATGCTGCCCTTCCTGCTGGACACCCCCAACGTGCTGGACAACGGCGACTATGTCTACCTGCCCGGTATCCGCAAGGCCCTGCTGGAAGCCGCCGATGAGATGACGGCCATCGCCGTCAAGCCCGACGGCGGCTTGGTAGAGTTCAGGGTCCGCCTGGGTGCCATGACCGACGCCGAGAGACAGATCTTGGCCGATGGCTGCCTGATCAATTATTATAAGAACCACTAAGGCAACACCGCACAATTCCCGCCTAACGGCTTAAGCACCGCTCCGGCGGCTGCGGCACGGCATCTGCGTTGCCAAAATGCTCGATAATACACAAAGTATTATCTGCGCTTTTGGCTTAGCATCTGCCGTGCCTCGCTCGCCGTATCGGCACTTAGAATTATGCGGTATTGCCCTAAAACAAAACTCCCTGCCCGAATGGGCGGTGTTCGTAAGGCAGCGAACAGCCACAGCAGCTGCTGTGGCTGTTCTTATAGTTATCCGGCCATATGATAATATGGAGCCGAACAGACCTGCAAATCGAAATTTGACAAAGGAGTCCTGCAAATAAAAGTCAATAGGTTTTGCAGAAAAAGTCCAAAAAAATACTCGGCAGATAGCCGAGTAAAAATGCGTACAGCAAACAGGACTCCCTCAAAAATCGGAGGCAGCCAAATGACAAAATGAGCATTACAGATTAGCCTTCTTCGACCTGAGTTGCGCTTTCAGCGGCGTTCAGGCACTCCTTAACGCGGGCATAGTAAATACGCAGGAACTTGTTCGCGGCAGCAGTAGTGCAAACGAAGAACGGCTTCCCCTCGTCACGCTTTTTGGCGTAGAACTGGTAAACCGCTTCGTTTTCGGGTTTGCATTTAACGTAAGTAGAAACCACCTGAAAGAGCGCTTTCCTCAGCTGAGGTGACCCGCGCTTGGAAGTTGTTACACTGGAAAGCTGCATCTTGCCGGAGCCAACAACGCCGGGGTCTACGCCTGCAAAGGCCACAATAGAACTGCGGTGCGGGAAACGGCGAACATCACCCAATTCAGCCATGAGATGCGGTCCTGTGGACTTTCCAACGCCGTACATGGCCATAACGGTCTCGTACTCCGGCAGCTGCTTGCAGAGATTCAGCATCTCGGCTTCCAGCTTGGACTGGTTTTCGCGCAGTGCAATAAGCTGGTCGGCGGCAACTGTAACCAGTAATTTAGCATTGTTGTCACGCGGCGGTGTGGTATAGGATCCGCAACTGGCTGCGTAGAGAGCATCTGCCGCATCAGTACTAAAATGGTAACCCTTTCTCTTGCACCATTTCTTGTATCGCTCTTCAAAAGCATCCGGTGACATACGGTTAATGCAGTCGCAATGCCAAAAGCTTCGGTAAAAGTCCACCCACTTCAAATGTCCGTCTGCCTTTTCGGGGCTTGAGAACAGCTCGTTTACACCCGGAAGGTCTTGTCAGACAAAGAAATAAGGTTGTTTGTGAGCATGACAATATTCTTATTATACAAGTCGCATTGACGTGCGCACAACTTGAGTTGCTGTCTAATTGCTTCCATAGGAGTATATTCCCGCAATGTAGACCAGTTGTCAAGCCCATACTTGGCAATTTTTAGGGCATCTTTCGGGTCGGATTTTACTTTGCGCAGAGAGCCTGCTCCGCTTTGCTTAATAAGCAATGGGTTCAGGATGCTTACAAAGATTCCCTCACTGTGAAGCAGCGCTGCTACCGGCTCATGATATCTGCCTGTTGCTTCCATTACAACGCGGGTATCTGGTTCCATGCAAAGAACATCCAACGCAAGATGTGACAGTTCAATATCTGAATGCCTTACTTCATATGGCGCTGCAACAAGCTCCCCACCTGGCTTCATGGCAGCTACCATACTCTTACCCTTAGAAACATCGATTCCAACTACGGTCATTCGTTTTCCTCCTAATTTGAATTTGCAATGGCTTCCGCCTTTACTTATTGCTTGTTCAATCTCCTGAGTAACACGAACGCACCGCTACGGTGGGACTACCTGCGTAAATCGAATGCTGCGAATAAGAACGGCGGCTGACTGACTCCTTTACGGACGTGTAAATCCAGCGTGATAAATGTCAGACCACTACGTTCTTATTCTACAGCTTAGGCAACAAGTTGGATAGCAACACGGCTGGATGCCGTGGGGCTACCCACAAATATATTGTAGGAGTGTGATTATATGGGTAAAGCGATTTTGGCAGTAATTGTTACATTGATTGTTGGTTATTTAGGTACGGTCGTAGGACTTGAACTTTTAGGTAATTGGGATGAGTTTGGATTGCTCATTGCTATTGCAGTAATGGGTGCTTTTATCATCTACTTCAATGACAAGAAGTAAGACAACTTCCAGTTTGTCGAACAGATAACAAGGGCGCACTTCTATACACCGTTCGGTGTAGTGCATTACGCGCGGAACCTAGCTCTCCCTTTGGGAGAGTGATCTGTCGGCGCAGCCGACTGAGAGGGAAAAACATGACCATACCAAAGGACAACAGTCAACTGGAAAACGCCCGGCGGTTACGCAGTGAGATGACACCCCACGAACGAAAGCTATGGTATCTTTTCCTCCGCAAATATCCGGTGAAAATTTATAAACAGCGAATCATCGGGAGATTTATCGTAGACTTTTATTGTGCTTCTGCCAAGTTAGTTATTGAATTGGATGGTTCTCAACACTATGAGCCTCAGGGGATGGCCTATGATTCTGAGCGTTCCGCATTTTTGACAGCGCTTGGATTGGAGGTTCTGCGTTTTTCCAACCGAGATGTTGATATGGATTTTTGCGGCGTGTGCACACAAATTGATATCACCATTCAAAAACGCCTGTAAGACCCTCTCAGTCACCTTCGGTGACAGCTCTCCCAGGGAGAGCCAAGGGGCTGCCGGCAACTGTGCCATATGTCATATTAGCATAAAGAAACGGAGCGAATCTGCACCGATACGCTCCGTTAACTGTCTTACGAACGCCCCGCTAAAGAGCAGGGAGCTTTTGTATTTGTGTAAAAAATTGGCGGTAAGTTACGCCCTGCGGATGATTTCCTGGTAAGGGGCGGGGCTGGGTTGGACGGAGAGGAATTTGCCGGATCGTTTCAGGTGTTCGATGCGGCGGTAGATGAGCTGGTCGCTGATGCCCAGGCGGCATTCTGCCAGCACTTTTCCGATGAGTTGTGCCACCATAATTTCATTCGCAGGAGCTTCGCCTAAAATCATGGCATCGTAGAAACCGGCGGGGACGCTGGTCAAGCGGTGGTTTTGCTCGGCGCGAAGCGGAGCGTTTTCCGCTTGCAGGCTGCGCCAGCGGGCGGCAAGGGCGTGGCGGTCGGTGTCTGGCAGGGGACGCTCGTACTGTAACAGTGCGCCCATCTCGGTGGGGCCGCGCTCACCCAGGGCGGCACGGCGGGTCACGCCGTTTTTTGTCTCAAGCTCCGGGGTCTCTACCACCGTGATTTGGCAGGGGGCATCTTCCAGCAGGGCCGCAGCGGCGTGCAGGCCGCAGAGGCTGGCAGGGGTGTGGTCGTACCAGATGCGCACCGGCTCGCCTGTGTGGGCGCGGGTCAGCAGGGTTTGCAGGTCTTTTTGGCAGGCCTGCCAGTACGGCTCCACGTCGGCATCCGTTCCGGCTGTGTCGCCGTGCGGGGAGAAGCAGAGCCATGCCCGCACGACCTCTTTGCGTGCTTCACTCATCAGGTCGCCCGCGATGGGGCCTTCGTTCAGGTCGCCCAGCAGGGCTATCACGTCGTTAGATTCATAGTCCACAGGGACGGCCTCGGCACGGCGGCGGGCCTCCTGCTTTTGGGCGCGGCGTTTATAAAAAGGTGCGGCCAGGGTGCGGTAGACGGCAAAGGCGGCCTTTTGCAGCGGGGTATCCAGCGGTTTATCCGTTGAAATTACCACCGCTGTGGCGCCGCCGATCGTATTGCCGATATGTGGGGCGCAGGTGAGTGTGCCTTTGACGGAATCGCCGAAACAAAGTTGGATCATATTTTTGTTATTTATATTTAAAGTTTCTTCGGTTCCTTCTTTTCAAAGAAGGAATAAAATCTTCGTTCAGCCTTTCTCGCTCTCCCACTGGGTCACCAGCGGCGTCGCAATCGCGGAGAGGGCTTCTCGGGCGGCGTTGAGGGATTGGACGTCAGCGGTGGTGAGCTTGTCGGCCTTTTTGTGGCGCAGTTCCTTTTCCAGTGCGCGCACGGCGTCCTTGATTTTGCTGCGGGTATCCCGGTCCAAGGCCTTGCCCGCCTTGCTGCCCAGGGCGGTATTTACGCGATACAGCGCAGCTTCCGCCGCATTAAAGGCTTCCAGCGCAGCCTTGCGTTCCTGGTCCTGGCCCGCAAAAGCGGCGGCGTTGCGCATGGCTTTCTGGATCTCGTCCTCGCTCAGGTTCGAGGAACCGGTGATCGTAATGCCCTGCTCCTTGCCGGTGTCCATGTCGCGGGCGCTGACCTTGACGATGCCGTTGGCGTCAAGGTCAAAGGTCACCTCGATTTTGGGCACGCCCGCCCAGGCACGCTTGATGCCCCGCAGCGTGAAGGTACCCAGCAGCTTATTGTCCTTGGCAAACTCCCGCTCGCCCTGCAATACTTTGATTTCTACGGTGCTCTGGAACGGCGCGGCCGTGGTGAACACCTTGCTGAAGCGGGTGGGAATGGTGGCGTTGCGCTCGATCAAGTGCATAGCTACGCCGCCCAGCGTCTCGATGGAGAGGGTCAGCGGGGTCACGTCCATCAGCAGCAGATCCTCGCCTGCGCCGGTCAGCGCCTCGCCGCCCAGGCGGCCTGCCTGCACGGCGGCGCCTAGGGCCACGCATTCATCAGGGTTCAGTGTCTTGGAGGGTTCCAGCCCGGTCATTCGCATGACTTTGGCCTGCACGGCCGGGATGCGGGTAGAGCCGCCCACCAGCAGCACCTGGTCCAGGTCGCTGGCGGTCAGGTGGGCGTCGCTCAGCGCATTGCGCACGGGCAGGGAGGTCCGCTCGATGAGGTCGGCGCACAGCTCCTCAAACTTGGCGCGGGTCAGGGTGGACTGCAGGTGCAGTGCGCCCTCCGGCCTGGTGGTGATGAACGGCAGGTTCAGTTCGGTCTGGGTGGCGGTGGAAAGCTCTTTCTTCGCCTTTTCGGCTTCCTCCCGCAGGCGCTGCATGGCCACGCGGTCGGTGGTCAGGTCCACACCGTGGGCAGCCTTGAAGTTGTCTGCCAGCCAATTCACGATGCGGGCATCGAAGTCGTCGCCGCCGAGGTAGTTATCGCCGCAGGTGGAAAGCACCTGCACGATGCCATCGCCGATTTGGATCAGGGATACGTCAAAAGTGCCGCCGCCCAGGTCGTAGACCATGACGGTCTGGGTCTTGCCGTTGTCCAGGCCGTAGGCCAGGGCCGCGGCGGTCGGCTCGTTGATGATGCGCTTGACTTCCATCCCGGCGATGCGTCCGGCATCCTTGGTGGCCTGGCGCTGGGCATCGTTAAAGTAGGCCGGCACCGTGATGACGGCCTGGGTGACCGGCTCGCCAAGATAGGCCTCGGCGTCCGCTTTGAGTTTTTGCAGGATCAGGGCGCTGATCTCCTGGGAGAATAGCACTTGCCGTCAATGGGCACGCGGCTGTCACTGCCCATCTGGCGCTTGATGCTGGTGACGGTGCGCGGCGCGTTGGTGACGGCCTGGCGCTTGGCGGGTTCGCCCACCAGGCGCTCGCCCGCTTTGGTGAATGCCACCACCGACGGCGTGGTGCGCTGGCCCTCGGCATTGGGGATCACCACCGGTTTACCGCCCTCGATGACCGCGGCGCAACTGTTGGTAGTGCCCAGATCGATCCCGATCATTTTTGCCATGGTTGTGTTGTCCCTTCCTTAAAAGGTTGAAATCTGATTTTATTGTAACGCAAGGCAGGACAAAATGTGTTGCGATTTCGTAAATAAATTTTACAAGTGTTTCTAAGGCAACACCGCACAATTCCCGCCTTACGGCTTAAGCACCGCTCCGGCGGATCTCCGCGCCAAGAGCCGCCGCAAGCGGCGGTTGCGCTCCGAAGCGCCTCGCTGCGGCTCGGTGTGCGGCACGGCACCTGCGTTGCCAAAATGCTCGATAATGTCGGGTTGCGGTACCCGCATCGTGCATCGGGAGCAAAAGCCCCTCGCACTCTGCGACCGCTGCCCCTGCTTCGGTTCGCTGTTTCCGCCACCGGCGGCGCTCACCTTTGCAGCACAAAGTATTATCTGCGCTTTTGGCAGCAGCTGCCGCACCTCGCTCTCCGTATCGGCACTTAGAATTATGCGGTATTGCCCTAAAATTGCGCCTGGATTTTGGCCCCCTCTGCAAGGGTGACTCCCCACGGTGTGGGGAGATGTCGCGCAGCGACAGAGGGGCCGGTTGCGTAAGCAATCCCGCAAAGCGGGTGGGGGAGAGACTTCGGAAAGGCTCTCTCCCTCCCAGAGGGAGGCTTCCCTGCGTTCCTTTTGATTTTAGCCAACAATGCAAAAGAATCCAAAGCCAAAAACGGCCCTGCACCGTTGACGCAGGGGACTTGACGTGTTATAGTAAATAGTATCTTACACTTTAGTTGAGTAAAGAGGTAACGCTATGGCACGCACCGCAACTGTGACCCGCAACACGCGGGAGACCCAAATCACCCTGACCATCGACCTGGACGGCACCGGCAAGGCAGACCTGCACACCGGCATCGGTTTTTTTGACCACATGCTGGACGGGTTTGCCCGCCACGGCCTGTTTGATCTGACCGTGCAGTGCCGCGGCGATCTGGAGGTCGACTGCCACCACACCATTGAGGATGTGGGCATTGCCCTGGGCACCGCCATCAAAGGAAGCCCTGGGCGACAAGGCCGGGCTGGTGCGCTATGGCAGCTGCCTGCTGCCCATGGATGAGACGCTGGCACTGTGCGCTGTGGACCTGGGCGGCCGCCCTTACTTTGTGTATGATGCCAGCTTTGCCGGGCAGAGCTGCGGCGGCATGGATGTGCAGATGGCGCGGGAGTTTTTTTATGCCATCAGCTATGCAGCCATGATGAACCTGCATTTAAAGGTACTGTACGGTGAGAACGACCACCACAAGCTGGAGGCTATGTTCAAGGCGTTTGCCAAGGCGCTGGACGCCGCCACACGCAAGGATGCACGGATTGACGGGGTGCTTTCCACCAAGGGCACGCTGTAAGGTCTGTTCATTATAGAGAGGGAAAGGGCAGCACCGCCCGCAAGCGACCGCCAAAAACAGGAGGTAAAGGGTATGTATAAGGACATGATCGATACCATTGGCTATGTAAAGCAGGTTGACCCCGAACTGGGCGAGGCCATGGACCGCGAGCTGGGCCGTCAGCGCCAGAACATTGAGCTGATCGCCAGCGAGAACATTGTTTCCCCCGCCGTGATGGCAGCTATGGGCAGTGTGCTGACCAACAAGTATGCCGAGGGCTACCCCGGCCACCGCTACTACGGCGGCTGCCAGTTTGTGGATGAGGTGGAGCAGATCGCCATCGACCGCGCCTGCAAGCTGTTTGGTGCCAAGTACGCCAACGTGCAGCCCCACTCCGGCGCACAGGCCAACCTGGCCGTCTACTTTGCGCTGCTGAACCTGGGCGATACCGTCATGGGCATGGACCTGTCCCAGGGCGGCCACCTGACCCATGGCTCCCCCGTGAACATGAGCGGCAAAAACTACAACTTCGTCTCCTACGGCGTCTCCGCTGAGGATGGCCGCATCGACTACGCCGCCCTGGCCAAACAGGTGGCCAAGGTGCGCCCCAAGCTCATCGTGGCCGGTGCTTCGGCCTATCCCCGCGCCATCGATTTTGAGAAGCTGGCCGAGATCGCCCACGGCTACGGCGCCATGCTGATGGTGGATATGGCCCACATTGCCGGTCTGGTGGCCGGTGGCCAGCACCAGAACCCCGTGCCCTATGCTGACGTGGTGACCACCACCACCCACAAGACCCTGCGCGGCCCCCGCGGCGGTTTGATTTTGACCAACAACGAGTACCTCATCAAGCGCATCAACTCCGCCATCTTCCCCGGCACCCAGGGCGGCCCGTTGGAGCATGTCATCGCCGGAAAGGCTGTCTGCTTTGGCGAGGCCCTGAAGCCTGAGTTCAAGGAGTACGCCGCCAAGATCGTGGAGAACGCCAAGGCCATGGCCGACGAGCTGACCGCCCGCGGCGTGAAGCTGGTTTCCGGCGGCACCGACAACCACCTGCTGCTGATCGACCTGACCGACGAGGATTGCACCGGCAAGGAGCTGGAGCATAACCTGGACGAGGTGCACATCACCGCCAACAAGAACACCGTGCCCGGCGAGAAGCGCAGCCCGTTTGTGACCAGCGGCGTGCGCGTGGGCACCCGCCGTGACCACCCGCGGCATGGGCCCCGCAGAGATGAAGATCATCGCGGATTGCATCGCGGATTGCATCTTCGATTTCGAGGGCAAGAAGGACGAAGTCACCGCCCGCGTAGCCGAGCTGGTGAAGAAGTTCCCACTGTACGAGTAATATCGGTTATAAGTAATTGCCGTTTTTGCAGGGGGGGCGATACTTGCATCCGCCCCTACAGTTAGTAAACCGCATTTTCTTGCGCTCTGCCGCCTGGCAGGGCGCATCTTTTTTGCGGCGGCGGTTTTGGGCAAAACAGCCACCCCCTTTATTAAAACTCAATAACTAGATAAACAGTTATATAAAATACATATCTAAGTTATATTTAACTGTTTGTAAAACTGTAAAAACAGTTGCGGACACCTACAAACACCGGGGTGTTTCTCTAGTTTTACAGTATATATACCCCCTGGAAACAGTTCTACAACCACCGCAAAATCCGTGCGCTTGTCTTTCGGACGGGGGTGTAGTATACTTTGGTTAGCTAATGCAAACCGATTGCGAGAGGAGCCCCCGAAAATGTTGCTTATAATCCAGCTGATTTTGTACTGTCTGCTGTTTTTCCTGATGGTCAAGGCAGCCGTGAAGGACAACGGCATGAACTGCCTGTATTTTTACCCGCCGGCTTTTATCGACGAAGCCGCCAGGCGCGGCCTGGCTGACAAGGACGAAACGATGAAACGCGGCAAGCGGTTCATGGTGCCGTTCTGCATCATCATGCTGGTGGTGCTGGTGCTTATCATTGCGGTGTGGAACCGCGTGACCACCTTTACAGCAGCCTACTGGCAGGCGGTGCTGTTCCTCGTCGTGATGAACTGGTTCGACGGCATCTGCATGGACCTGGTGTGGGTCGCCCACGGCAAAGAATGGGCTATCCCCGGCATGGAGGGCATCCCCTACATCAAGCCGCTGAAATCCGTCCTCATCAAGCGCACCGCCGGTACGGTCCTCTATTTCATCATCGCCCTGCCCGTGGCCGGCGCCGCTGTGCTGGCGGGGAGCATCTTCTAACATCCCGCATAAACACCAACCGCCTGCCGCACTATGCAGCAGGCAGTTTTTCTTTTAATTAAGTTTTGTCAGGCGCCCGTAAACTCCGCCTCTGGGTGCTCGCGGCGGTAATCCTCGATGGCAGCAAAGAATTGCTTGCCGTACTTGGCAAACTTGCGCTCACCCATGCCGTAGATCTCTTTCATATCCTCCAGCTGGCGAGGCGCTTTGGCGCACATGTCCACCAGGGTCTTGTCGCCAAACACCAGGTAGGGCGGCAGCTTTTCGGCCTGGGCCAGCCGCATGCGCAGGGCGCGCAGCTGCTCGAACAGATCGGCGCTGTCGCCGGCCAGGGCGGCTTTGCCCTTCTGCGCCGCCTTGCTGGCCTTGTGCTTTTTGGACGCTGCTTCGGCAGGTTCCGGCTTGGGCGGCAGCTTGACCACCACCTGCGCCCCCTGTTTCAGCGGCGTAATGTTGCCCATGTGCAGCACGGCGTACTTGTCGTCGGTCTGGACGAGGTAGCCCTCCTCCAACAGCTGGGCCAGCAGACAGTCCAGTTCGTCCCGCGTGCAGTCCTTCAGCTGGCCGTAACTGCGGTAATCCATCGCGCCCAGCTCCCGTAGGCGGGCCATGTTGGCACCGCGCAGGGTGTTCAGCACCACACCCTTGCCATAGCGGCCGCGGGTCTCGGCTACGCAGTTGATCATCCACTTGGCCTGGGCGGTCATGTCTACCTCCTCAAACTCACGGTCGCAGTTGCCGCAGCTGCCGCAGGGTCCGGCGGGTTCCTCGCCAAAATAGCGCAGGATGTAGTTGCGCAGGCAGCCGGTGGTCTGGCAGTAGTTGGCCATGGCCTGCAGGCGCTGGTTATCCCGCTCCCGCAGCAGGTCGGCGGCTTCGTCGTCCAGGTCGTCATTCTCCTTGTGGTCCAGCAGAAAGCGGTTGATGACGATATCCTGGGGCGAGAACAGCAAAATGCACTGGGACGGCAGCCCATCGCGCCCGGCCCGGCCTGCCTCCTGGTAGTAGTTCTCCATGCTTTGGGGCATGTTGTAATGGATGACGTACCGCACGTTGGATTTGTCGATGCCCATACCGAAGGCGTTGGTGGCCACAATGACCGGCGCGGCGTCGTAGATGAAGTCGTTCTGGCTCTGGCGGCGTTCCTCGTTGGTCATGCCCGCGTGGTAGCGGGCGACGGGAATGTCCTCGCCTCGCAGCATTTCCTGCACGGCATCGACGTTTTTGCGGGTGGCGCAGTAGATGATGCCGCTCTCGCCGGGGTGGCTGCGCACATAGTCCGCCACAAAGGCGTCCTTGCGGCGGGTGGTCTCGACCCGGTAGTAGAGGTTGGGGCGGTCAAACCCAGTAATGACGATCTCCGGGTCGCGCAGACGCAGCGTTTGGGCGATGTCGTCCTTGACCTCGCGGGTGGCGGTGGCCGTAAACGCACTGACGATGGGCCGCCGGGGCAGGCTGTCGATGAAGTCCAGGATGCGCAGGTAGCTGGGACGGAAATCCTGCCCCCACTGGCTGATGCAGTGGGCCTCGTCCACCGTCAGCATGGAGATTTCGGCCGATGCGGCAAAGCTTTGGAAGGTGGGGCTTTCCAGCCGCTCCGGCGCGACGTAGATGATCTTGTAGCTGCCTTGAGCTGCCAGCTGCAGTGCCTTAGCGATTTGGTTCTCGGTCAGGGCCGAGTTGATGTATGCCGCCGGGATGCCCGCCGCGCTCAGCCCCTTGACCTGGTCCTGCATCAGCGAGATCAGCGGCGAGATCACCAGCGTCAGCCCCGGCAGCAGCAGCGCCGGGATCTGGTAGCACAGCGACTTGCCCGCGCCCGTGGGCATGATGGCCAGCGCGTCCTGCCCGGACAAAAGGGCCGACACCACGGTGTCCTGCCCCGGACGGAACGAATCGTAGCCAAAATAGTTTTTTAATGCTTCCTGCGCTGTCATAACTGCCTCGATTTTTGGTTTTTGTGGGTATTATTCTACGTGTATTATATACGCTGCCCGGTAAAATAGCAAATTTCGGTGCCGGGTGCAAAAAAAGCTGGCAGTTAGTCGTATTATATGATATACTAACTGTGTATCGAAATTGGTTTGGGAGGCCGCAGCGGCATGGGTTTGATTTCTACCATTCAAAATAAAACAGAACAGGCACGCGCCAAGGAGCGCATCAAGCCCCTGCTGGAAAGCCGTATGATGCGGGACATCCTGCTGGAAGTGGGCCAGCGCGGCACCGAAGCTGGACCCCAAAGCGTCCCGCTGGAGCAGCGCCCCCGCGCCGCCAAACTGGCCGCCGAAAACGGCACCGCTGGGTTGCTGCAAAGCGTCATCAGCGAGGTAGTGCTGGATGAAAAAGGCATTACTCTCCACGCTGGCAGCGACGAAGTGACCTTTTTGTACGGCGACTATAATTATGAGGACATCGACGACACCGACTGCCTGCCCGCTGTGGCGCAATTTTTGGTGCAGCACCTGCGTGGATACTATAACATCAGCCGCACGTTCTACACGGTGCCCAAGCACAACGGCCGGTCCATCACCGAAAAGACCCGCCAGGTCTTCATCCGCCGCCACCACGAGGATTCCCCCTTTGACCCCACCCCGACGCAGAAGCAGCGGCTGTTCTGATTGACAAAAGAGGATAAGTTTGGTATACTATAATGTGCTATGTGGCTGTGTGTAAGATGTAATAAGGCGCAAACCATATTGCCCATGTAGCATGCAGTAAAACCAAATAAGCAGACGTATCGAAACGGTCGCAACGAGATTGACTCGAAAGTTTGCATCCAACAGGTCACCTTGTCCGCAGGAAATCCCATAACGGCGGGCTTTATCGGGTGTCGCGTACCCAACTTTTCATCGTTATCTTGCATCGAAATCTCGCATTTTTCCAAGCGCTGTGTGAGGCGGTGCGATAAAAACTAAATAAGCAGACGTATCGAAGCGGTCGTAACGAGATTGACTCGAAAGTTTGCATCCGGCAGGTCACCTTGTCCGCAGGAAATCCCATAACGGCGGGCTTTATCGGGTATCGCGTACCCAACCTTTCATCGTTATCTTGCATCGAAATCTCGCATTTTTCCAAACGCAGTGCGAGGCGGTGCGATAAAAACTAAATAGGCAGACGTATCGAAGCGGTCGTAACGAGATTGACTCGAAATCAATTTGGCAGCAATGCCACGTGGGTTCGAATCCCACCGTCTGCGCCAAAAGCAGCACCCTGCGGGGTGTTGCTTTTTATTTTTGCAGCAAACTATGCAAGGGCTGCAAGGTGGGATTCGAACAGCCCGTGCCCGGCGCTTTGCGTCCCGCCGTCTGCGCCAAGTATCACTACTCAATTCTACATTGGGTAGTGATTTTTTGCCGCCGCTTTGTAAAATTCCCGTACTTTTCTTATAAACATCTCCCCTTTATTTTCAAGTAGTGATTTTCGGGTTCGGTACAAATCATACCATCAAATATGTCAAATAGCTATTCACGGAATTGCACAAGATTCTCCGTGCAGCTTGGGTACAAACTGACAGAAAAAAGGCGGCACCTGATTTCTCAGATGCCGCTGCTGTTCAAATTACCACTTCTTTATGGGCTGCGCCTCCGGCAGTGTCAGTGTGCTTGCCATTGTCCGGGCGCTCAGATTTTTGGACTGCGAATCCAGATGCGCATAGATATTCGCCGTGGTAGAAATATCACTGTGGCCCAGCCATTCCTGAATCTGTTTCATCGGAACACCCTCTTTCAGCAACAGGCAGGCACAGGAGTGCCCTTACGGTATAATTACGACAAACCGGAAAAGCCCCGTATATCAAGGGTTTTCGGTTATCTGGCAAGGTTTTTCATCCTTTTCCAAACCGAAAAATCGAGCCGCGAGGTAGTTATATCGTAGGGGGTGTTATAGTAACGACAAAAACTAAATATTGTTTGGGCGGGCTGTCAGTCCGTCCAAGAAATCAGGACATTTCCTCTGAAAAGAAGAAATGTCCTTTTTTTGTACCCAAAATCAGATGCCGACAGGAGGAACACAATGCCTGAAAAAACCGTGCAGAAGGAATCGGGCAAAAAGCCCGTACCATCCAAAAAGCCGAAACCGCAGCAGGAAGTAGTCGTTCAGATTCCGCTCTCCGAGCTGCATCCGTTCCCGGATCATCCCTTTCAGGTGCGGGAGGATGCGTCCATGCAGGAAACCGCCGAAAGCGTCAAGGAATACGGCGTCCTCGTCCCCGCGCTGGCGCGGCCACGGGAGGACGGCGGCTATGAGCTGATCGCAGGCCATCGCCGCAAACACGCCTGTGAGCTGGCGGGACTGGCTACCATGCCCGTCATTGTCCGCAACATTGACCGGGACGCTGCCACCATCATCATGGTGGACAGCAACCTCCAGCGCGAGAACATTCTCCCCTCCGAACGCGCCAAAGCCTACAAGATGAAGATGGAGGCCATCAAGCGGCAGGGCGCACGGACGGATCTGACTTCGCCGAAAATTTCGGCGAAGTTCCGCAGCGATGATGAAGTTGGTCAGGATATGGGAATTGAGCTATCCCCTCCGGCGTTTACAACACCGCTTGGCTATACTTATCATATTGGAGATTGCATTTCATCCATAGAGTTAGACCACATAGCAGCAGTCGGCGTTATCGCGCGTGTAGATGAAGATCACGTCTGGCACACGTTACCGAACGTACCCGGACAGGAACCTGTCAGCATCGACCGCAATTCCTTTGAACGCTACCTCGACACCAGATATTTCGAGGTTTCTGAACCGGAGCCGCAGCGCGTCATTGCGGCGCAGCACACAGAACAGCCAACCCCGGAGACGCCGCAAGCGGTTCAAAACCTTATGGGGCAGCGCGTGGAAATTGATGGTAAGCTCTATAATGTTGATTCCGCAGATGAAACTGTCGCGCATCTCAGCGTCGTTTCATCCTCCAGCGAGAGCAATCACGATCCGGAACACAGAACCGAACCGGTTTCTGCTGTCCTCACACGAATTGCAGATCAGGGTCGTGAGCTTGCGCCGAATATTTCGGCATATCAGGCACTTCGTGCAGAGCATCCCGAAAGCTCATAGGTGTCCGTGTCGGAGAACGGCTGCTTTTTTATGGTGCGGATGACCTCGCCGTGGGCAACGTCCCGTTCGGACAATATCAGGTAGATGACCGGGCTTATAACAAGCTCGGTTTTTCCATTCACGACTACTTCTTTGCCAAAACCCTCGACCAAGTGCGTCCGGGCGGCGTGATCGCGTTTGTGACCTCCCGCTACACGATGGACAAGCAATCGCCCGAAGTCCGCAGGTACATCGCGCAGCGGGCGGAGCTGCTGGGTGCCATTCGTCTGCCCAACAATGCGTTCCGCGCCAACGCCGGTACGGATGTGGTTTCGGACATGTAAGTATAAAATAGAGAACGCCGCTCCCATTTTCTTGCCCTGTCAAAGACAACCATGCTCAGAGCGGCGTTCCCTCGCAGATAAGAGGGCGGCCCGGAGGGTCAGGCGGCCAGCCTGTCCTATGCCGGATCGTGGCCGTGGGTTGGCCCGGCCCAGTTGCGGCGTTGGTGTTGTTCGCTCGTTCTTCCAAAGAAAAAGTCACAGCGCACCCGCCGCCCGGCTCCCCGGACTATGCCCGGGGTCGCCGCTGTTTATCTGCGAAAAGAAGAATATCTCCTTTCATAAACCGAGACATTTTTTCATCATTTCCAAGTGGGGAAAATGAAAAAATCAAAAAGTTTTTTTCATACGCTCAAGGCCACGCTTGATCGACTGGCGGACAGACTCCTCATGTACGCCCTCGGCCTCGGCAATTTCCTTGATGCTCTTTCCGAGAATGATGTGGGCATCAATCCTGCGGCCCTGGATCTCCGGCAAAGAGTTGAGTGCGTTCCACAGACGGATGAACAGCTCCATGCGCTCCAGAAGCTCCTGGGGCGTTGGCTCATCAGGCAGGCGGAATATTCGATCCCGTCATCGCAGTCCAGAGAATACTGCGCCTTATGCCGGGAGAGCCGCCGCTGGTAGGCCATTTCGTGCCGGGCATCGGCCACAAACACTTCGGCTACCTCGTCAGAAACCTCGATAAACTGATACTGTGTGTACCAATAATAAAAATCCTTCAGATTGATTGTAGTCATAAATAAACCTCCGTTTCGGTGTTGGGTGGATGAGTGACCGAAACGGGGCTCGGCGGGGAGCGGCACCTCGGGGAGCTGCCCCGCACCTTGGGACAATTTGTCTCGAGGTACAAAAAAGCGCCCGCACAGCAAGACACTATGAAGACGCACGAAATTACATTATCATAATTGTACTGATATATTGTACCTTCATAACCAGACTGTCCCGGAGGGCTACGCTTTTAGCTGGTGAAAACTAAAGAAATTGTAGAAAAATGATATGGACACGGCGATACCCTCCTATGGGCCACCGTGTCCCCGCAAGTCGTCATTGGTTTGTGCAATCGCAAAGAAACGGCGGCTCTGAAAATCAAAGCCGCCGTTTCAAATGGGCGTGTTGATAGGGCTGCTGTACGACGGCTTTTTTTCTTTTGCCGTCGTGCGGCAGATTTTTACTGATACTTTTCCAAAGCGCCGTTGCTTCTGCTTGTGTCATTGTTCCCGCTTCAACTTCTGCGTCAGTATAGTCTTTAAGGGCATTGAACAGTTCTTCCTGTGTATCAAATGGGCCTATACTCTTGTAGGTATTCCCATCAAAGACGAATGTTTGATACTGCTCAGGCTGTGCGTTATCGGGCATAGAAAAGAACAACTGATCGTCACTTGAAGAAGCTCTTTTTCCTACCATTTTGCCCTCTAAAATAGATTTAAGGATTTCATCGTAATACTCAAGTGCTTCTGTCGCTTCTGCTTCTGTCCATTCTCCAGCATCGACCAACTTTTGAATATTTTCCGTTTCATTTTCAATCCATGCGGAAAATTCATCATAAGTGAAGTAGTCTGTTTCCTCGATGGGAGAATAGCTTTGCCATGTTTTGCCCTCGTCTGTACTCTGCTGAATATCTGCTCCGTCTTGCCTGAAAAGGACGGAGGATACCGGGGGCTGCGTTTCGATAAGTGTTTGGGTATCTGTTTCGTCATGGCCTTCATTAGCGAAAGCAGAGACACCACCGACGCATAAAGAAAAGCATAGCAGAACAATAATTCCAATTTTTTTCGCCATAGATTTTACCTCCTTCATTTTAGTAGTTGGCGTTTTACCTCCTTTCGCAGACATAGTACATCTTCTATGTTGGATGATTATAAAATCAATGTTGTGCCAATGTTGAACGAAAGAAGTCTCTGCTTTTCCTGTGGAAATCGGAAAGCAGAGACTTCTTTCAAAACTGTATTGTAAAACTCATGCCTCTATCGTTTGGCATGGGAACAAACTGATATTTCAAGCGCAATTTATCCAAGATCGTCTGGACAATGTATAGACCAAGCCCATTTCCCCCGGTTGCTTGGCTATGGGCTAAATCTGGACGATAAAATGGCTCAAATATGTGTTGTAGCTGTTCGGGTGGTAATACGCTACATTCGTTAGAAACTGATAGTTTATTTTTATCAAATACAACTGATATTGATTGTCCAGCCTCCGTATAGTTGACCGCATTTGAAAGGATATTCGATATTGCTTTTCAACTGGCCCTCTGGAAGATATACGAAAGCGTCACTTGAAAGCTCTATTTTGAACTTAACTCCCTTGGCTTCTGCAATTAAGCGATACGGTTCACACAGCTCTGTAAGGAGGGCTCTCAATGAAAAGTTGCTGCATGGCTCATTATTACCTTGTGTTTGCAAGCGTGAAGCATTAAGTATATCTCTAATCATATCCCCAAGCTGTTCAGTAATTTCTTTGCACTTGGGCAAATAGGTTTCATAATCACGGTATTCCCCAATGCCTAAAATCATATTTTCCAATGTCGCATTTAGCTCTGTAACAGGTGTTTTTAATTCATGGGACGCTGTTCGGAGAAAATCAATCTTCTCTTTTTCTGCAAGACTGACTTTCTCTTTTTCCAATTCCAGATTGCGGATAGTCAAAGTAAGGATTGATATAAATTGTTAATATCAGTAGCTAAAGCTCCAATTTCATCCTTTGACGATACAATCGCTTTTGCGTCTGGCTCCAATTTCGACATTTGATTTGCGGATTTTGAGAGCGATAATATCGGAGTGGTTATGCCTCTTGAAAAAAAGTATGAAAACAATGCCGATATAGCGGCGCAACAAAGTATAGAAATCGGAAATGTTTTCAACATGGTTTGAGTAATGAGCCGGGGCATATCTACTTCTGACAGAGCACTTACCCCTGTATTTGTTACTACCATATTCGTAACAAGTACATTTTGGGATGGCGCAATTAGGAAAATCAGCAAGTGCGCTATAATTGAAATCAAAAGCATCATTGTAAATGTAAATAAGAATATCTTCGAAAATAACTTCATTTTCTTCATATTTCTTGCCCCATTTCAAATTTGTAACCTATTCCTTTGACCGTAGTAATGCAATCCAAACGGAGCTTTTTGCGGATATTACGAATATAGGCATCTATTGTGCGGTCGGTCACATCACAATCGTATCCCCACACATCGTCCAAGATTTGATTGCGAGACAGGACTAAACCCTTATTGTCAATCAGCACTTTCAGGATTTCCAGTTCCTTTGGGGTAATGTCTATTTTACCGTTTTCATCGCAGGCTGTATATCCAGAAAAGTCAACGGTAACATCTCCGAGCTTAATCATATTAACAGCAGGTTTACTCTGACTTCTGCGGAGAAGCGCAGTAATCCGTTTACCTAAAATGAGCATGGAAAAGGGCTTTGTTATATAGTCATCTGCCATTTCGTCAAAACTGTTGGATTGTGTATATTCATCATCAAGTGCTGTGAGCATTATAACAGGAATGTTGCTGACTTTCCTAATTTCATGCAAAACAACGATACCCGACATTTCAGGAAGCATAATATCCAGTACAATTATATCGAGTTCTTCTCCACGGAATATTTTTAACGCTTCGCTCCCTGTAAAAGCAGAAAAAGCGTATGTCCAGCTTCTTTCATATATTCGCATATCGCCTTGTTTGTCCCTTGATTATCTTCAACAATCAAAATTTTCGCCATTAAGAACACCTCCCATATTTGAATAGAATACCAGCACTATGTTGTGCCAATATGAAGTTCCCAAGAAAAATTATATATTCTCCTTCGCACCCCCGCAAGTATGTGAACGGACAATAAAATACTACCAAAACATAAAATCATGTTTCGTTCTCATAACCAAACCCGAAATGTAGAATAATATATGGGTGATATGAGAATGTACCAAGATGAAAGACGGCTCGACTTCCACGCATTAGGCCGGGAGATCAAGCGCAAAAGAGAAGCCAAAGGCTGGACACAGGAATACCTCGCGCAGCTCGTTGATCGTACACCTCGTTCCATTATGTATTTTGAAAATCGTGGTCAGCATCCGAGCTTGAATACCTTTTATAAAATTGTCACTCTGCTGGATATTTCCGTTGATCAATTCTTCTATCCTGACAAACAGAATGAAGAAAGTGATTGCCGCCAGCACATTGACAGGATGCTCAATACAATGGACGAGAATGAATTGACGATCATGGAAGCCACCGCAGAGGGAATACAAAAAGCCAGAGAAACGGAGGTCAAGTAAGAGGGCCTTCGTTTTTCTTGTTTTTAGGGGACTTTTCGAGGGTACCGCTAAATGGCAAGCAATTCGGGTGTGGCCACACTCCGAAATTTTCACAGGCCGCAGGCCCGTGAAAATGCTTGTTGGGGAGCTCCCCAAACCCGCTGGACTTCGGGACAAATTGTCCCAAAGTCCCGGCGCTATGCACCTGTTGTCTGCGGCCTGTCGCTATCGCTCCTGGGCCTTATTTTCCCGCTCGTCCGTCACGCCGAGCAGATGATCAATGTTCGCTTTGACCGCCACAGCCTCCCGCATTTGCCGCTGGGCCTCCCGGTATTCTGCATAAAGCTCTTTTTTCTGTCCTGCCAGCTCACGGCGGGATTTTTTTAGTGCTTCAATCTTAGGGAGCTTTGCGCCATTCAGTATGGTGTTCATGGTATCTTTTGCCGCCCGGTAAGTGGCAAGCTCTGCTTCATGCTGGGCCAGATACTTTTTGCTGTACCGCGCAGCCTTGTACCCATCGAACACCGGGCGGGTCTTGGCATAGTCCACCGTGGCAGCCATCAGCTCCGAGGTTTTGGAAAGAGCCTCCTCCGTTGTGCGGAGCTCGTCAGACAGCTTGTGAAAGTGATCCACAGCAGCCTCGGTGCGGGCCGTCAGCGCCGCATAGTCTGTCAGATGATGCTCCTGCAAATACTGGAGCGCAGCCGCCATCTGCTTTAAGTTGTAGACCTTGGCCCATCGTTCATAGGCTGGGCCTTTGCCCTGGGCCATACGCTCTTGAATGTCGATGATGAGATCAACTCGCCGTGGCGGAACCGTGGGCTCCTCTGGCAGTTCAGGGAGCGGACGTTCCCCGGCAATTACCGCCTTGATGTCCTCAGGATCGTAGCCGTCCCCGAGGGTGGATGCCCGCAACCGGGTAGCCCGCTCCTGCCCCGGAACAAGAAAAGAGATCGTACCGCCGCGCCCATGCTTGACCGTGAAGCCGGACGCCTCCATGAGCCGGAGGAAAGCGTCAAAATCGGCGGGGCGTTTTGCAAGAGCTTCATTGATGGCACGCCGCAGCTGTTCCTTGTATGGGGGCTTCCGCTCTGTCCCCAGCCATGCCCCGTAATGGAGAAATCGCCCCTTGCTGTGCAGCTTGGGGTTGGTGATGACGGACAGATCATTTTCAAGGCAAATGCGGTCAGAGAGCCGCCGCAGGGCAAAAGATGAACCGATGAAATTATGAAATTTCCGGGAGCGATCAAAGGCCGTCGCATTGAAATAAATGTGATTGTGGATATGGGCCTTGTCGGTATGCGTACAGACGAAGAACTGATACTTTCCCTTTGTCCAGCGCATCGCCGTTTCATAACCAATACGGTTTGCTTCTTCCGCTGTAACCTCCCCGGGCAGAAACGCCTGCCGGATCTGAAAGAACAGGGCCCCGCGAGATACGGCCCGGCCTGTCTCTGCAAGGTATTGACTTTTTACCAGAAGAAATTCGGCGGAAGCCGTGTTCGGGTCGCAGAGATAGGAAGATACGGCTCCCAGCTTTTCCGGGTTCAGGCCATAGGTAAAACGATCCTCCATCGTTTGAATTGCACTTTTTCCCGCCGCTGTTTTATAAGGGCGGATGTAGGTTGTCGCCGTAGAAATCCCTCCTTCCGGCAAATAGTATTTTTACTTTGGGACACTTTGTCCCGAAGTAGAAAAAGCCGGGGAGCGGTATCAACCACTCCCCGGACGGTTCAGAGCTCTACCAGCGCGGAGAGCTGTTTCAAGAGATCAGACAGCGGCCCCCACAACGCGGCATAGTCCCGCTGTAAGACTGCGAGTTCTTCGGGATAAATTGCGCCGTAGGTGTTGGCCTGAATTGCCACTTGGTTCAGATTGTTGGAGCATCGCCGCTGGAGCGAAACCAGCTCACGAACAGGCGAAAGGTCAACATGAAGCACATACCCACTCAGGGCCATTTTCCGCATATAGGCTCCCATGTTACGGATGCCAGCCTCCGCCATACGTTCTTGAATCAGGGCCTGCTCCTCCTCCGACACCATTACATGAAGATGGATCGGACGGCGGCGTTTCTTTGTCATCGCTCCTCACGCTCCCGGCTGCGGCAGGCGCGGGGCGGCTCCTTTACCTTATCCAGCGGCTTTCCCTGTTCGTCTGCCGGAACGGGGCGCGGCAAATGAAATTCACGGTGCAGGCGCAGCGCCTCCAGTACAGACAAATCCTGTTCACGTTTCTTTTCCATATACGCACCTCCTACAATATATTTGTGGGTAGCCCCACGGCATCCAGCCGTGTTGCTATCCAACTTGTTGCCTAAGCTGTAGAATAAGAACGTAGTGGTCTGACATTTATCACGCTGGATTTACACGTCCGTAAAGGAGTCAGTCAGCCGCCGTTCTTATTCGCAGCATTCGATTTACGCAGGTAGTCCCACCGTAGCGGTGCGTTCGTGTTACTCAGGAGATTGAACAAGCAATAAGTAAAAGGCGGAAGCCATTGCAAATTCAAATTAGGAGGAAAACGAATGACCGTAGTTGGAATCGATGTTTCTAAGGGTAAGAGTATGGTAGCTGCCATGAAGCCAGGTGGGGAGCTTGTTGCAGCGCCATATGAAGTAAGGCATTCAGATATTGAACTGTCACATCTTGCGTTGGATGTTCTTTGCATGGAACCAGATACCCGCGTTGTAATGGAAGCAACAGGCAGATATCATGAGCCGGTAGCAGCGCTGCTTCACAGTGAGGGAATCTTTGTAAGCATCCTGAACCCATTGCTTATTAAGCAAAGCGGAGCAGGCTCTCTGCGCAAAGTAAAATCCGACCCGAAAGATGCCCTAAAAATTGCCAAGTATGGGCTTGACAACTGGTCTACATTGCGGGAATATACTCCTATGGAAGCAATTAGACAGCAACTCAAGTTGTGCGCACGTCAATGCGACTTGTATAATAAGAATATTGTCATGCTCACAAACAACCTTATTTCTTTGTCTGACAAGACCTTTCCGGGTGTAAACGAGCTGTTCTCAAGCCCCGAAAAGGCAGACGGACATTTGAAGTGGGTGGACTTTTACCGAAGCTTTTGGCATTGCGACTGCATTAACCGTATGTCACCGGATGCTTTTGAAGAGCGATACAAGAAATGGTGCAAGAGAAAGGGTTACCATTTTAGTACTGATGCGGCAGATGCTCTCTACGCAGCCAGTTGCGGATCCTATACCACACTGCCGCGTGACAACAATGCTAAATTACTGGTTACAGTTGCCGCCGACCAGCTTATTGCACTGCGCGAAAACCAGTCCAAGCTGGAAGCCGAGATGCTGAATCTCTGCAAGCAGCTGCCGGAGTACGAGACCGTTATGGCCATGTACGGCGTTGGAAAGTCCACAGGACCGCATCTCATGGCTGAATTGGGTGATGTTCGCCGTTTCCCGCACCGCAGTTCTATTGTGGCCTTTGCAGGCGTAGACCCCGGCGTTGTTGGCTCCGGCAAGATGCAGCTTTCCAGTGTAACAACTTCCAAGCGCGGGTCACCTCAGCTGAGGAAAGCGCTCTTTCAGGTGGTTTCTACTTACGTTAAATGCAAACCCGAAAACGAAGCGGTTTACCAGTTCTACGCCAAAAAGCGTGACGAGGGGAAGCCGTTCTTCGTTTGCACTACTGCTGCCGCGAACAAGTTCCTGCGTATTTACTATGCCCGCGTTAAGGAGTGCCTGAACGCCGCTGAAAGCGCAACTCAGGTCGAAGAAGGCTAATCTGTAATGCTCATTTTGTCATTTGGCTGCCTCCGCTTTTTGAGGGAGTCCTGTTTGCTGTACGCATTTTTACTCGGCTATCTGCCGAGTATTTTTTTGGACTTTTTCTGCAAAACCTATTGACTTTTATTTGCAGGACTCCTTATCTATCGCCACGGTCAGGCTGCCTGCGCTGGGGAGCCGGAGCCTCCGAGCCGCGATCTGCCTCCGCCAACTTTGCCGCGTTTTTCATCTGCTCGACAATCGGACGGGGCCTGTCGGGATTATCAGGCGCAGGACGCAGCTCATAGTCGGATGCCTGTTTTTCTGTCAGGGGGCGGGTATAGGTAAGATAACCCCAAGCCAAGAACGAGCCATTTTCCACCGGGACGCGCTGATCGTAATTGAAAATTTCATCCGGCTTGTTATAGGGCGGCTTCGGGAATGTCCCGATGTCCACAGGCCGCTGGGTCGAATAATACTTGTAAAGACCGGGAGCCTCAGTCTGCCTGATCCCCACGTTATAAATACGCTGATAGTCCTGCACCCGGTCTGTAAAATCCTGTTCCATCGCGGTGCGGTCATTTCCATAGTGACCCCATTCGTACTGCCGCAGGCCGTCCTTGTCATCATAACAGGCCCATGTGACATAGCGGGATGGCGCGGTGGGATGCTCGCCCAATGCAAATCCCCGCCCATTTTCCAGCATGACCGCCTTCAAAATAGCATAGCCTTGATTTTTGTCCATAGTACACCTCCCATCATCGAGACATTTCTTTGTTTTCTCTTTTCACAAACGGCTGGAGCTGATAGGGGCTTGTACCGTCCTCGGGTCGCAGAAAGTCTATCCGGGCCGCAGCACGGATGGCGTTCTGGTTAAGCTGCCGCTGCCATGCCCCTTGGCTGGGAGCCCACTTAAAGCCGTTGCTTTTCAGTTCCTGCCGCTGATCGGCATCGGGCTTTTCCTCAAAAATAAGCTGCAAACGGTTTTCAGCCTCGTTGATTTTGGCCTCACCTCCGGGGAATGTCCAGCCAGCAAACTCGGAGCGGCTGCTCAATTCCTCAATGCGCTGGCGTACACGGCGGATGTTGGCGTTGTTGTTGGAAAGCAGATAGGCGGGGTATGGCTTGCTTTTGTCCAAGTGCCATGACTGCGCCATATCTGCTTTGAGCTTTTCTGCCTGCTCCGGCGTAAGCTCTGGGCAGCTGTCCAGCGTTTTGTGTTTCCGAAAATACGCATTGACCGCCTTCATGGTGGCCTGCTGGGACTCCAGCCCCTCCAGCTTTTTTGTCAGCTTTTCCACGGCCAGATCATCGTCTGCGCTGATCCCGCCCATACCAACAGAGCGGATTTTATCAAGCAGCTTTGAAATCTCCGCATACTCTCCATAGTTGCGATCCCGGGCGGCGTTCTGCTTGTGCTTTTTTGCCACAGGGAAATTACCGCCCCCGGAGATCAGAATAGAGGGCACCCGGGCATCAATCACATTGCGTTCATTCAGATTTTCCGCAAGTTTCCGGGCATAGCGATCCACCAGCGCGTCAATCTTATCATGGTACATTGGATCGACACGGGCTTTCTGGCGTTCCGCCGCTGCATACGCTTCATCGACCATTGCCCGGTAGCCCGCCGTAGCGGAGCCCGGCTGATAGTCGGAAAAGCTGTGCATATCTTTTGCCCGCTTTGCGGCTTCTTCGTTGATCGGATAATATTTCGGCATAGTACCTCCTTCCACAAAAGCCGGAACTTTGGGACAAATTGTCCCAAAGCCCCGGCAGCTAAAATGTTGACAGCATCTCACGGAAACAGGGGCGGACGTAGAAACATACGCCTCCCGCAGAAAAGGGCCTTGAAAAGCCTTGTCATAAGCGGGTTTAGGCTGGCCTAATTGTCAACACATCAGCCCCGTTTTTTCCGCATATATTCCCGCTGCTGTCTGCGGTGTGCCGCCTTTGCACAGGCCGCCGAACAATAGGTTTGCCGTCCATCAGGAGCCACGGCTCTGCCGCATACCGGGCAAGCCTTGAAATCCGGCCTTGGCCCTTCTGTCAGCAGCGCAGCCTCCAGCGCCGGATCAAGGGGCAGAACTGCCTCGCGGAAGTAGCGGCAATAAGCCCCCGTCCAGCATTTCCCAAACATATAGCACTCGCAATCCAGCGGCAGGCAGCCGCAGTCCCGGTCATAATTGGCACACCATTTTGACACCAGCCTGCGGATTGCCGCTTTTTCTGTCCGGGTCAGTTCTCGGCCCACAGTATCACCTCCCGTTGCCCGGTGGTTTGAGCTGCTCCCGGTAGCAGAACACGCAGCCGATCCCGCGCCAGTAAGGGCAGCCGTCACAACGGGAGCCCTTCGGCGGCAGGCTTGGCGGCACACCCTTAAAGTAGCTTTTTTCTTTCATAAATCCCTCATAGGGGTTGTTGGTAAATCTCATTCATTATCCTCGCTTTCGGTATCGTCCTCGTCCCAAGGCGGCCCATCGTCCTCGGAATCGTCATAATCAGCCAGTTCCTCACTATAATCTTCTTCGGGTACAGCAGTTTTTTCATGCTTCGGGCGGTAAATTTTGAAGTACCAGCCTGCACCGCCGCCCAGAACAGCCACTGCCAAAATCAGCAGAAGCATCCCGGTATTGCTTTTCTGCTGGGGCTCGGGTTCCGGCTCCTCCGCAGGTTCTGTTACCGGGACGGGTTCGGGAGCTGTGCCAGCACACTCGGTCATGTTGACCGCGCAGACCTCGCAATCCGTATGGATGGCTCCGGGCGCACATTTTTCTGTGCAGGAGCAGGCCGGAAGTTCTCCGCCAGCGGCCTCCAGTGCCGCCAGCAGATCGGCTTCATCCACCATGTTCAGAAAGTAGGTGTGATACTGTTCGCCGTCCTCATCCACAGGCTTGTCATAGTCAATGACAATGTAAAAGGTGTTGCCGCCGCTGGTTTCCACCGTGATGAACTGTTTGTTGGTTGCAGCATCGTAGAGCAGATCGCGGGTCACAAGGTTTCCATCCTCCGAAAAGCCCTCGCCCGGGGTAATGGTAGGTGCAGGCTCCGGGGGCGGAGTTTCTTCCACAACAGGCGGTTCCTCATTTCCACTGTCCGAATAGGCATAGGCCGGAATCGCAAAGCCGCATAAAAGAACGGCGGAGCAAAGCCCCGCCGCCAACATACGAAAGTGTTTCATATTCAGTTTTCCTCCTTCTTTTCTTCTTCGGACTTCGGGACACTTTGTCCCAAAGTGCCGCCGTCCTTCAGCTTTTCAAACAGCAACGGGAGCTCCGTAAGGGAGATGCTCATACCGCGCACAATGTCCACGATCTCGCTGTTTTCTGCCTCCAGCTTTTTCTGCTCCAGCTCCTTGAGCCGGGCCTGCTGTTCACTGATTTTGGCCTTGACCTTATCAATCTCGGCCTGAATTTTCATGCTTTTGGTAGTTGCCATTTCAAAACCTCCTGTCACGGTAAACGCCCATAGGCGTAAAAATGAGATTGCCAGTAGCTTGTATTCAAATTTGCGTAGCCGATGGGATCTCCACAATGCAGCATTTTCCCGTCACCGACATAAATCCCGCAATGGCTCACGCCCGGCGTGTCATAGGTGCCTTTGAAGAAAACCAAATCACCGGGTTTGGGAGAGCTTGTTGGCGTACAGATGTTATAGAGCCCCTGGGCTCCCAGCCTGCCCACATTCCAGCCGGAGTGATTGATGACCCACGAAACGTACCCCGAGCAATCAAAGGAAGTGGCGGGAGAACTGCCGCCCCACACATAGGGATAGCCGATGTATTTCTGCGCTTCGGCAAGCATCGCGGCAAAGGTTTCATCGTCCAGATATTCTCCGGGCACTTCGTAATCACCGGGTTTCCCGGTAATATACTTGTTCACATAGGGAGAATCCGGGAACAGGTCAGGGCGGTTCCCCAGTGTTGCCATATAGATGGCATACCGTGAAAGCTGCTCCTCGCCCATGACATATACGGGCACATGGGATAAATCAAAGTTCTCCAGCGTGACCGTACAGATGTAATAGTCGTAAGGCACCTGATAGGTGTCCGTATGGGAGTTGCCGTCCGCGTCCGTCCATGTGTCGGTTTCCGTGCGATACCGGGTTTCCACCACCACATCCTCGGTCAAAATGTACTGGCGGTCAAAGAGCATTTGCAGCGTTCCCTGTACCTCGCCTATTGTCCATTGTCCCTCATGGAGCGCACACAAAAGAGAAAGCAGCACATAGGGATCATGTTCGATTTCGTCCAGATCGAAGTGGTATTCGTCATAGTCATGGGTGCTTTCATAGGTGTCCAGATAATGCTGTAAATCATCTTCCAGCGCACAATAGGCAGCTTCGGCGGCCAGCATATCCCGATCCTCACAAGGATAGGTGCTGGCCCCTAATGCACCAGCCCCGGCGTTCCCCAGCATAAGCATGGTAGAGGAACAGGACTGCATAGCAAACAGGAGTAACACACAGAGCACCACAATCACGGCACCTGCGGGATGACTTTTGACAAATTCCACTGCCCGGGCAGTCAGGCGTTCTGTGGCTGTGGCAGTTTTCCCAGCCGCAGCCGCGCCCTGTTTTGCAGCCTCCTTTGCCTGCTTGCGGTATTGCCTGCGGAGCCGTTGCTTCTGCCAGTAGCGGGTAAGGGCATTTTTCGTCAGCTCCGGGTGCTCCTGTGCGGTGGTGTGAAAATGGTAGTCCGCCGTGTACTTGGTATAGCGGGCCTCGGCCTTGCGTACCACTTTTGCCGGATGTTCCCGGACTTTACGGCGCACAAAGCGAGAGCCATGCCGTAGCGCGGTTTCTCCCACAAGCTCAGAACGGTGTGCGCCTTCCGTGCCGACATTTTCCTGTTCCACTTCAAAAATCTTGCCATGCACGAAGCTGTGAACGGAACCGCTGGCAACACGGCCTATGCGTTTTACCGGGCCGGGCTTTTTCGGCGGCTTTTGCTTTGCCAGCTTCTCCCGGGCCTGTTCCAGCTTTTCGCCTTGGGACTCCATGCGGAGCTTTGCCGCCGCAGCCTGTTCCTGCTGGCTCTTTTTGCGGAACTTGGACTTCGGGACACTTTGTCCCGAAGTGCCGGAAGCCTCCGGCCCGGGCTTCTCCCCGTCAGGGGCGTGGGCGGTCTGCGACCAAGCCTCCTCCTTGGTTTTATTCGTTTTTCGTTTCATTCTTCATATCCTCCGGGCGGGTAGTCAGCAGGTCATAGATTTCTCCGCGAGGGAACCGATCCACAAACGGAATGGTTACATTTCCATAGAACAACAGCCCCTCGCCGGAATTGCTGTGTGTGATATAGGAAAGCTGATGCTCGGAAATACCGAGCTGTTTTGCCAGAATGGTACGGTCACTCTGCGCCTGCGAAAGCAGAATCATAAAATCCGTGTTGTCCAGAATGTTCTCGATTTCCCGGCTGGCCAAAAGGTCTTTGACGTTCTGCGTCAAAGCAGACGGCACACATCCTTTTTTACGCAGCATTTTCCAGACTGCCACAAAGTAGCTGGCTGTCAGCGGATCGCGGAGCAGGATATGAAACTCGTCAAAGTAGCACCAAGTCGCCGCACCCTCGTGGAAGTTCTGATCCACCGCCTGCGAAACAAACTCATTTGTGATGTGCATTGCAATCTTTCTAAGGTTTTCGCCCATGTTTTTCAGAACGATGCACACCACACGGCTGTCCGTCTTGACGTTGGTAGGATGGTTAAAGAGATTGAGGGAGCCTGTGCAATAAAGCTCTAAGGCAGTTGCCACGCGCCGGGCTTCGGGCTCCGGCTGGCGTAAGAGCTCTTCGTACAAATCCTGCAACAGCGGTGTTTTTGCAGTTTCCAGTCCGAGCGACTGTTCCCGGTACACCAAACGACCGTCTTTTCAATGGGCTGCAAGCCTTCCTTGCCGCCGACCACCAGCTCGCACAGGGACAAAAGAAAATCCGCCTTCATGGAAAGCGGGCTTTCTCCGGCGGCCATATTGAGCTCCACATCCATCGGATTGAGGTGGTGCGGGCTGTCCGGGGCAATCTCGATCACCTGGCCGCCCAGCCTTCGCACCAGCGGAGCGTATTCGCCCATCGGGTCAACCACGATGATCCGATCCTGCGGGATGGTGAGAAACACATTCAAGAGCTCACGCTTTGCGGCAAAGCTCTTGCCGGAGCCCGTAGAGCCCAAATACATCCCGTTTGCCGATTTCAGCTTTTTGCGGTCAGCCATGATGACATTGTGAGAAAGTGCGTTCATGCCATAGTAGAGGGCCTGCCCAGCCATGCGGAGCTCCCTTGTCATAAAAGGGATAAAGATGGCTGTGGAGCTGGTGGTCATACCGCGCTGGATTTCTACCTCGTTGTAACCAAGGGCCAACGAGGAAACAAAGCCCTGTTCCTGTTGCCAGTCCAGACGGCGCAGAGCGCAGTTGTATTTCTGCGCGATACCGCCCACGGTAAACACATCGTTTTCCAGCCGCTGGCGGTTAGGAGCAAGGTTTACCACCGTAAAGGTCAGCAGAAACATTCGCTCATTGCGGGATTGCAAATCAGCCAGAAGCTCCGCTGCGTCCTTGCTGAATGTAATCAGGTCAGGGGGAAGAATATCCGGGTCATAGCCGGAGCGCACAGCCTTTCTCTGTTCCTCCACTTTCATTTTTCCGATGTCCGAGATTTTCCCCTTGATGGTCTTAATTGCCTTGAGCTGATCCACGGTCTGAATGTGCATGGTCACGGTCATTTCCGCATCCAGTTCCAAGATTTCCGCCAACAACTTATCCGAAAGCTCCGATGCCATAATCTGTAAGTAGGACACCGCGCCCCAATACTGGCCGATGCGGAATGTGCGGGACTGGCGGAAGTCAAGACTGTCCGGGGCAATAAAGTCTTTTGTGCCGAGCCCGGTTTGCGGGATGTCTTTCCACGAAAAGCGGAACGCCTCACGGCTCCCCGGGTGCATCTGGCTATGAAGCAGCGCAAGGCGGGCCCGTCCGTCCATCGGCTCCGAGGGAACGCCCAGTCGCTTAAAGTTTCCCATGACATCGGCCTCCACACGCTCCAGACGGGGCCGCGCCTCCGCAATCCCCTCGGCGGGTATGCCAAAGGTGATGTATTTTGAGCGTTCAATGCCGTTATTGCTTTTGGCAATCTGATTTTTCAGCATCCCGGTAAACTCATCCCGGACGCTGTTATAGTTGTCATCCGCTTTCGGGATATTGACTTGATAGCGGCTGCGGGAATGGGAACGACGGTTGATAAAGGAAAGCTGGAACGGCAGCGAACTGTCAAAGTAGTTGAGAAATGAACTCCATCCGCTGAATATGGCAGTCTGATCTTCGGTGGATGCCACGGAGTAATTGATGTCCTCATATTCCACGGTTTTTGTATAGAGACCGCCCGGGAGCTTGCACACCGTCCGGGTGCATGGACAGATACGGGATTGTCTGCTGAGCAGACAGGGTCGCCCGGCCTTTACCCTTGGCGGCGGCTCCGTTTTTCTTCTTTGTGTTTTTCAATCACATCCTCCTTTCCAGCGCCCGGCCCGGCAAAGGGCGCATAAATGTTTTCGGTTCGGTAGGCTCTGATCCCCGGCCTTAGAAACTTGGCCCGGATGATGTTTCGCACAACCTTTTCAAAGGGCAAGCCGTCCTTTTCATACATCGCCAGCAGGAACGCCGGGAGCATAATTCCCAGCATGAGAAACATCGCCCCGGTATTGCCGAGGGTGCCACGGGTCAGCAGATAGGCCGGAATCCCCACCGCGCCCGCGCTGCCGAAGCAGACAAGCTGGCGTTTGGTGAGGTTGAAAGCCATCTTTGTTTTGATTTTGGATAAATCGTTTGGTACGTTTACATAGGGCATAGATCACACTCCTACAATATATTTGTGGGTAGCCCCACGGCATCCAGCCGTGTTGCTATCCAACTTGTTGCCTAAGCTGTAGAATAAGAACGTAGTGGTCTGACATTTATCACGCTGGATTTACACGTCCGTAAAGGAGTCAGTCAGCCGCCGTTCTTATTCGCAGCATTCGATTTACGCAGGTAGTCCCACCGTAGCGGTGCGTTCGTGTTACTCAGGAGATTGAACAAGCAATAAGTAAAAGGCGGAAGCCATTGCAAATTCAAATTAGGAGGAAAACGAATGACCGTAGTTGGAATCGATGTTTCTAAGGGTAAGAGTATGGTAGCTGCCATGAAGCCAGGTGGGGAGCTTGTTGCAGCGCCATATGAAGTAAGGCATTCAGATATTGAACTGTCACATCTTGCGTTGGATGTTCTTTGCATGGAACCAGATACCCGCGTTGTAATGGAAGCAACAGGCAGATATCATGAGCCGGTAGCAGCGCTGCTTCACAGTGAGGGAATCTTTGTAAGCATCCTGAACCCATTGCTTATTAAGCAAAGCGGAGCAGGCTCTCTGCGCAAAGTAAAATCCGACCCGAAAGATGCCCTAAAAATTGCCAAGTATGGGCTTGACAACTGGTCTACATTGCGGGAATATACTCCTATGGAAGCAATTAGACAGCAACTCAAGTTGTGCGCACGTCAATGCGACTTGTATAATAAGAATATTGTCATGCTCACAAACAACCTTATTTCTTTGTCTGACAAGACCTTTCCGGGTGTAAACGAGCTGTTCTCAAGCCCCGAAAGGCAGACGGACATTTGAAGTGGGTGGACTTTTACCGAAGCTTTTGGCATTGCGACTGCATTAACCGTATGTCACCGGATGCTTTTGAAGAGCGATACAAGAAATGGTGCAAGAGAAAGGGTTACCATTTTAGTACTGATGCGGCAGATGCTCTCTACGCAGCCAGTTGCGGATCCTATACCACACTGCCGCGTGACAACAATGCTAAATTACTGGTTACAGTTGCCGCCGACCAGCTTATTGCACTGCGCGAAAACCAGTCCAAGCTGGAAGCCGAGATGCTGAATCTCTGCAAGCAGCTGCCGGAGTACGAGACCGTTATGGCCATGTACGGCGTTGGAAAGTCCACAGGACCGCATCTCATGGCTGAATTGGGTGATGTTCGCCGTTTCCCGCACCGCAGTTCTATTGTGGCCTTTGCAGGCGTAGACCCCGGCGTTGTTGGCTCCGGCAAGATGCAGCTTTCCAGTGTAACAACTTCCAAGCGCGGGTCACCTCAGCTGAGGAAAGCGCTCTTTCAGGTGGTTTCTACTTACGTTAAATGCAAACCCGAAAACGAAGCGGTTTACCAGTTCTACGCCAAAAAGCGTGACGAGGGGAAGCCGTTCTTCGTTTGCACTACTGCTGCCGCGAACAAGTTCCTGCGTATTTACTATGCCCGCGTTAAGGAGTGCCTGAACGCCGCTGAAAGCGCAACTCAGGTCGAAGAAGGCTAATCTGTAATGCTCATTTTGTCATTTGGCTGCCTCCGATTTTTGAGGGAGTCCTGTTTGCTGTACGCATTTTTACTCGGCTATCTGCCGAGTATTTTTTTGGACTTTTTCTGCAAAACCTATTGACTTTTATTTGCAGGACTCCTTTCTGCACTTCGGGACAATGTGTCCCAAAGTCCGGGATGGTTGGTGTTACTTCATTCCCCCATACAGCCCAACCGGGCGGGGTCTGCCTGGCAAAGAGCTCCACGCGGGGCAGATCGCCCATCAGGGAAATAATTTTGTCGCGGGCCTCGTCCGGCTTTTTGCTATGGGCTTCAATCGGGGAAATGATAAATTGATGGATGTTGGCAGCCTGCCGCTTCGGGTGGCCCTTGGTTGCCAGCAAGCAGATTTCTACATTGCCCCTTGTCCAGAAGCCAAGGCCGTAAAACCAGCTATCCGCCTTCTTGTTCTTTTTCAGCCAGACGAAAGCAACGGATTTATAGGTGAAGCCCCAAGCCTCGATCAGCCGGAGCGCCTCCGGGAGCTGCGGGAAAGTGGCCCATAAAAAGAGTGCGCTGTCCGGGGCTGCAAGATCAGCCACAGGCAACGCACATAACTCCTCAATGCTCATAGTGGGATAATGGTTTTCCGCCGCGCCCTGTACTTTCTTAGCCGAGTAGCGCCACGGCGGGTCAGCGTAAATGATAGAATACTGCTGGATAATTACACTCCTTTCTCGCCAGAGCTTTTTACTGCCTGCGCCGCACGAATACGCTCACTGGCTGCGGCATAAAGGCCGGGGCTGATTCAAAGCATACAAAGCGACGTTCTGTGTTGATAGCTGCAATCGCGGTTGTGCCGGAGCCCGCGCAAATGTCCGCGACCAATTCGCCGGGGCGGGTATAGGTGCGGATCAGATACTCACAAAGCTCCACGGGCTTCTGTGTGGGATGGATGCCGCCGGACACCGTAGGCACAAAAAGCACATTTCCGGGATAGCGGCGGCCATCGTTGGACTCTGAGCCCTGCCGTTCAAATTTCCCATAGTTAGAGCTTGTACCGCTTCGGGAATGAACACGGGTATATGGCTTGCCGTAAGTAAACTGTGGATTGTAGACCGGGGACTTTTGGTAAAACACCAAGATGTTCTCGGACTTTTTCAGCGGAGCCCGGTTTGCATTGAGAAAGCCCGTTCCGCGCTCCTTGTACCAAATCCACTCATAGCGGAGCATGGCGAAGTTGGATGCGCCCAGCACCTTGTCAAAGGGGCACTGTGCGAAAAACAGCACCGCGCCATTCGGCTTGACCGCCCATTTCACCGCCTCCCACAGCTCCGGGAGCGGCAGGGGCATCCCAATAATTCCGGGTTGTGCCGTAGGGCGGATCGGTCAGCAGCATATCCACGCTATGTTTGGGCAGGGGCGCAGGCCCTCGATGCCGTCCATGAGAAACAAGCCCTCCTTCGGGACACTTTGTCCCAAAGTGCGGCTATCGGTCATTACGGGCCTCCTTTGCTTTGGCAGGTGCAGGCCGGGCGGCATTTTCTTTTCCCGCTTGTTTCGCGGCCTCGGCCATCTGCTCCTTGATCGGGGCAGGCCGTACCGCCTGGGCCCGTGCAACAAGCTGTTCCACCGCCGCATGATACGCCTCCACACCAGCCGCATTGATCCGTTCCTGTATGGCACGGTCAGGAATCCGAACCGTAGCCCGGTATCCCGTCCGGCTGGCAGGATCGGGTTTAGAGGGCTCCGAGAAAAATTCCGTTTTTCCCGTCCACAACCTTAAAATCGTCGATGACTACACCGCCAAAATTGACGCTGGCGAAGCCGATCAGTTTTCCTGCGGCTCAATCGGGCGGACAGATACCGTGATCGGAACAACCGCCTCCTGCAAGACAGCATCTGTCCGCATTTTTACTGCCTCATCAATGCTAACGCCCTTGACTTCTGCAAGCTCCGCGATGGGCGCATCAAACAGCCAGCGCCGTTCCTCCGCAGCAATCTGCTCCGGGGTCAGCAATACATCGTCTTTCTTACTCAGATAAAATTCCTCCTTTCCGCTTGCCGGAGCAGGCTGGGCGGGGTCGTCTATCAACTCTTTTCTTTGCAGGACGGCCTCTGTTTCCGCCATAAAGCGGTAAGCGTCTGCCTCAGTAAACTCCTCCGGCGTTTTTCCATTCCATAAGCGCGTTCCGTCTGCCCCGTATCTTCTCGGCATAAGCACCACCTCCTGTTAATGAGCGCCAAAGATACGCTGGGCAATGCTCCCGGTCTTAAAGAGCATGAAGCAAAGCAGAACCGTGTAGCCCACAGTTCCCCAAATCGCCCCAATGGGATCGCCGCTTGTTGCGATGCCTTGAATGAGCACCGCGTAAATTGCAACACATACGAGGATCAGCAGCCCTTGAAAGCCTACGGCAAACAGGGACTTGATGTAGTTCTGCCCGGTGCCGCCAAGCTCCCGGTTGGAAAGCGTAGCAACGGGGATGGGGGCCAGACTGGTCAGCAGATAGATTTCCAACATCCGGCCATACACCAAGACGAAAATGATAATCCCCATTGCTTTCATCGTGAAGCCGATGAGCGCAGATTGCAGCCAAAGCCCCAAAAGCGGCCCCAAGTCCATCGCCTCCAGCGAGGTTTCCAGTTCGGCAAGCATATCCGCCGAAACATCGGTAGAGCCTTGAATGAGCCCGCCTGCCTGTGCGATAACGCTCTGCGAGACATCGAACACGGCCATGACGATATTGAATGTGTTTGACAGGATTAAGATTGCACAGGCTGTTTTGAACATCCATTTATAGAGGTTCGCAACGTCAACCTCGTGCATATTGTTCTTTTCCAAAAGCATCTGTATGAGCTCATAAGTGGCAACAAAGGTCAGCACCATTCCGGCAATCGGCAGGATCACCGTTTCGGAAAGCTGTCGGATCAGGGAGAAAACCCCGGCGTGCCACGCCGCCGGGGTAGTCCCTACCTGTGCCGCAATCTCTCCGACTTGGGTATTGACAGTATCAAAAAGACCTTCGAGGTTCCCCATGATCCCGCCAATCAGAAGCTCTTTGAGCCAGTTTGTGAGCCAGTCGGTGAGAAAATCCATAAGCGCCTACCTTAAAACAGGCCAGACAGCAGAGGGATCAGTGTGGTGCCAATGACGATGATGCCGCCGCCCGCCATGAGCTGTTTTATCCCCAATTAGGTGTAAAACTCTGCTCGATGGCGGGCGGCGGCGTACAAAAAATCTATATGGTATTTTTTAAGAGAACCGTCCCGGCGGGACAGGTCAGGCAGTGACCTGTTCCACCTCCGGATGGGTTTGAGATTAAAATGAATTTCGATAGAAATGTGTCTTGTTTTATCTTCGTCAATGCGTTCATGCACGACGATTTCTTTGATTAAGCGGTTAAGGGTGGCTGCGTCCAGCTCTGTGATGTTGGCATATTCCTGAATGGCTTCCACCCATTGTTTTGCGTCATTGGCAAGCTGGACTTCATCAGACAGCCGCTTTCTGCCCTCGGACACTTTTGCTTTAAGCTCCGTCTGCTCGGTCTGTGTCTTTTCCAGCATGGTGTTGAAATTCTGTTCACTGATACGCCCTGCAATCATATCCTCATAAAGCCGCATGACCATTTTGTCCAGAACCTCAATCCGTTCCTCGTCCCTTGTAAGGGAGCGTTCCATTGCTTCCCGCTGTTCCCGCTGCTCTGCTTCACAGGTATTGGTCAGGCGGTCGGCAACCGCTTCCCCGTCCATCAGGGCAGCTCTGGCACATTCCCGGATTTTCCGCAGCACATGGCTGTAAAGGGTGTCATAGTCAATCCGGTGCTGGGTGCAGTGGTTCTTTCAAAGGCGTTGTAGGTCTTGCAGGAATAAATCCGCTGGGGATGTTTTGCGTTTGTGTAGCGTACCGTCAGCGACTTCCACACTCGCCGCATTTTAACAATCCGGCAAACAGGCTGATTTCATCGGTCTGCCCCGGACGCTGGCGGGATTTCAGCTTGTTCTGCACAATGTCAAAGCTCATGCGGTCAATCAGCGGTTCATGCTGTCCCTCCACCACAATCCAGTCCTCCGGCTTCTTTTCCCCAATTGTGCCGATTTTGAAACGGTAGTCTTTTTTCTGGGAAGCAATCGCACCGGTGTAGACGGGATTCATCAAAAGGTCTTTGATAACGGAGAAGTCCCACATATACCGCCCGTTTTCCGGGTCTTTCTTTTCCCATTTGGTTCCGAAGCAGTTCCACCATGTGGGTTTTTCTTCCTCCAGCCGTCTGCGGATATAGTTCGGACCATGACCGTTCAGGGCATATCCGAAAATCAGCCGCACAATCGGGGCGGTTTCCTCGTCAATGAGCAGATGGTTTTTGTCCTCCGGGTCTTTCCGATACCCAAACGGGGCAAGACACCCGGTAAACTGTCCTTTCTGCGCTTTCAGAAGATAAGAGGAATGGACTTTCTTGGAAATATCCTTGCTGTACATCTCATTCAGGATATTCTTGAACGGGGCGATGTCGTTGTTATCCCGCAGGGTGTCGATACCGTCATTCATGGCAATATAGCGGACACCGTTTCTTGGAAAAAAGTCCTCAATCAAATGCCCGGTTTGCAGATAGTTCCGCCCCAGTCGGCTGAGGTCTTTCGTGATGACAAGGTTGATTTGCCTGCGCTCAATAGCTCTCAACATCCTCTGTAAATCAGGACGCTCCATATTAAGACCTGTGAAGCCATCGTCCTGATAGACTGCCACAACCTCCCATCCCTGCTTTTCGCAGTATTTTTCCAGCATATCCCGCTGGTTGGCGATACTGGCACTTTCGCCTTGCAGGTCATCGTCCTTTGACAGCCTGCAATAGACCGCCGCACGATAGCCCCCGGCAAGTGCCGAACCGATTGTTCTGTATTCCATTTCGTTCATCATAGCCATTTACCCACACAATCCAGACGGTATCTGGCTCTTTTGAACCTCATCTTCATTATAGCCTATATCTTTCTTTTTAGCAAGATATTCTTTTGTATTTATTTTACCGTATTTCTGGGAAATCAGGCTGACGAACACATCGGTTGCGTCCAGTTCCCCGTCAAATACAGTGGTCACATGAATCTCTGTTTTGTTTTTTGCCATAGGCAGTTATCCTCCATACATGAAAATAGCCAGACAGAGGGTGTCGGCAACGAAGTCCGGCAACGGGCTTCAAAAGACCTTGCAAACAATCTCAATCTGGCGATGGTTACTATTTATACTTTTCTTTTATTTTTCTGTTGTTTTGGTTGTTATAAGGGAGAAAAGCCCGGAAATAAGGGGTTTTCACGCTCCCAGCCCTTTTGTCTGCCATATTCGGAAAACATTCTTGGGTTCGGGAAGTACCGCCAGCCGGTAATGCACTGGTTCATAATCTCGTTGATTTCCCGGATTTCCCATTGCTTCGGCTCGTCAAAGGTGTGGTTCAAGGCTTCCTTGTAAAGCTGCTTGGAACAGACCATGCTCCCGGTGTACTTATCAAGATACGCCTGTATCATTCCGGCTTTGGTGTCCTCCGGCATAAAATCCCGCTGGTGTTCTTTGAGATACCGCTGCATGGTGGGGCTGAAAGCCAGCTTGAACCTGCCGCTTCGGTAAATCTCCATAGCTTCTGCCCACATCTGCTCGATATAGGCTCTGGAAGCGGCTTCGTCCTCCAAAATGTGAACCTCCGCCTGCTCCGGGTACACCATGACCGGGATAAAACGGCGGTTGCCTGAACGGTCAAGGGGCAGGAAGTCAAGGGCATTGGAAGTGCCGCCAAACACGCACTGACGGGGCGGTCTGCCGGGTGGGTTTCATAGGGTATCTTGTAAACCTCTTTCTGCCGGCTTAAAAACGACTTGATTTCCTCAATGCTCTTGGCGTTGGCGGTTGCCATCATTTCCGACATTTCGATAATCCAGTGACCTTGCAGCTTACGGTACACATTGTCATCGTCCAGCTTCCGCAAATCATCGGAGAACCACTCGTCCCGGACTGCCAGCAGACGGAAGAAGGTGGACTTGCCAGCCCTGACCGCCTACCAGGCAGAGCATGATTTCAAACTTGCACCCCGGCTGAAAGGCTCGTGAGATTGCACCCAGCAGGAACAGCTTCAATGCTTCATAGGTGTAATCGTCTGCGTCAGCCCAAAGTGCCGCAGGCAGAAACGGATTCGCTCTGTCCCGTCCCACACAAGGGTATTGAGATAGTCCCGGATGGGATGGTACTTGTTTTCATTTGCCACAATCCCGATGGCGTTATCAATCTTTTTCTCATTGGTAAGCCCGTAGGTTTCTTCCAGATAGAGAAGCAGATATTTCATGTCCGTATCGTTTAAGGCGGTGCTGTCCCTGTGGAAGCCGATGGGCTTTATGATGTCCTTGCGGTCGGTCAGGATGTTGTATGCGATAGCCCCGGAAAGCAGCGGGTCACGCTGGAATACGGTCAGGCAGTTCCGTATGCTCTGACGGACACCGCCTTTCTCGGTGGTTTCCAGCCCCGCCTTGATTTCCTCAATGCTCTGGGGCGGCTGCATGGCGTTCATGGTGTTTTTTAGTTCTTGCTGCGTCTGCGGCTGCAAGCTCTGCCATTCGCTGTTCAAGCTGTATCACATCCTTTCCGTATTCCGTAATCAAAGCCGCTTTTTCCTCTGTTTCCCCGAACAGCAGCACATCCAGCAGATATTCCACATGGTCTTGCTTCTGTAAGGCTTCCACAAACCGGGGATGAAAGACTTCCTCCGGGGAGTGCGGGGCATATTCCTTTCTCCACACTCGGAGTAGGTGGAGATAATCGGCAAGAATACGGAAGCAGCGGTTTTTTGCTTCCTGAAACTGTTCCTCCGGGGATTTCTGCCGGGGCTTGGGCTTTTTTGCTTTTCCCGGCGGTTTCCAGTCCTCATAGGAAAGCCCGAAGTCCTGTGCCAGTTGTACGGCGGCGTCTTTCTTTCCCAGCCCATACAGGGCGGCGGCAAAATCAATCACATCCCCATCCGCACCGCAGCCGAAGCAGTGGTAACGCCGATCCAGCTTCATGCTTGGGTTTTATCATGATGGAACGGGCAGCAAGCCATCCCGTTCCGCCCTACATGGATTCCATAATGCTCCGCAGCCTGTCTGGTTGTGACGGACTGCTTCACAGCTTCAAATACATTCAAATCTATCCCTCCTTGAAAAAAGAAAAAAACACCTGACATTCTCTGATTGAAAATGGCAAGTGCCTGTTAAAGTTCCATATCCTGTTGTCTGTGTTTCGCCTGTGCCGGGGCGGTTCTTTGTGCTTTTTTCTCGTCAGTCTTATCCTGCAAGATTTCTTTGATAGGCTGTTTCTTGGGCGGCTCTTTACTTTCCTCTGTGCCGGGTGTGGCTTTCCGTACCCAGTAGCGGATGTCCCGCAGCTTCTTCAAATCCTCCTGTACCTCGGTCAGCGGTACTTTCAGCTCTGCGATTTCGCTAAGAAGCATTTCCTGCTCCTCTTGCAGCTCCTTTTGGGTACTGTCCTTATCGTCCGGGTGCTTGGCAAGATAGGCGGCGGCTTTCGCATACCGGGCAACCTCTGGGTGTTCCTGTTTGAATTTCTCCTTTGTTTTCTTAAAAAATATCTTCTGGTACTTCTCATAGACAGGCTTACATTCCTTGCAGTCTGTCCGGCTGGCAAGAATCCCGTCAATCACTTTGCTGCGGGCTTCCTTTGGCTTCATCTGATTGCGGTAATCTGCGGCTGATTTCCCGGAAGATTCCAGAAATGCTTCTAAGTCCTCCACAGTGGAAAGCCCCTTTTGCCGGAGATAGGATAGGGCTTCGCTGACTGCCTTTAAGTCCTGTGAAGTCCCCGGTTCTGTCCAGCCCTTGTCCAGTCCTTCCGTTCTTCCTTTCGTATCTCCATATACTTCATCAGCAGATTGGGAAGAAGTGTTGCTTCCTCCGCCGCCTTTTGTGCAAGCAGCTCTTTCCGTTTTCGCCCAGCTCGGTAATCCAGCCTTTGAGGTTTTGGATAAGCTGCCGGATGGACTTCATCAGATTGTTGGCAGCTCTGATTTCCCGGTTCAGGTTGCCGATATTCGTCTGGATACCTCGCTTTTCCATCTGCCGGACAGCAGCTCCCTCATGGACAGTAGGGACTATATCAAGCCCCTGTCTGGCATAGGAACGCAAGTCCACACGCTCCGGGCGGTCATTGGCTTCCAGATAGCGGTTCTGGATGACCTCCCATTCATGCCGCCAGATTTCACAATACTTCTGGTTGTTCCAGTCCACCGTATCTTCCTTGTGGCTTTTCAACCTGCCGGATGGCAGTTTTATCCGTTCCCCGTTCTCATCAAGGTCATAAACCTTGCGGCTTTTGGGAAGCCATTTCCCATGTTCGTCCATTGCCCGCATGGTCAGCAGGACATGGGCGTGGGGATTATGTCCCGGCGGATGGGGGTCATGGATAGCAAAATCAGCAATCATGCCTTTGGAAACAAACTGCTTCTGGCAAAACTCCCGGACAAGGACAGCGTACTGGTCGGGCGGTATTTCTCTGGGGATGGTAAGCACCCACCGCCTTGCAAGCTGAGAGTTCCATTGCTTCTCCACCGCTTCGGCGGCGTTCCATAAGGTATTGCGGTCTGCATATTCCTGTGGGGCATTTGCCGGGAGCAGGATTTCATTGTGGACGATACCACGCTTTTCTGGGTAGTGCTTCACTTGCTGGTCGTATTCACAGAACAGCTTTTCGCCACTCTGGTAAGCAGCGGCGGCAACCGCAGACTGCCGCTGGCTGCGCTGAACAATCGTGATTTCGTTGTGCGGACAGGGCATTTCGTGTCCCTCCTTTCGGTAATTGGTGGATGGGTGGGCGTTTTACCACCTCATTTTGGGCAGAAAAAAAGCAGGAGACCTTTTTCAGATTTCCTGCTCGGTGTGCCGCTGTGTAAACGGCGGGTATTTAGTTGTGAAAGTTCGGGACAAGTTGACCCGATGTGTGTAGAATAACAAACTGGATTTATTTTTCTTTACATTTTATGCCGTAATTTCCCCTACTACCATTTTCGTAGCCCCTATATATTTCATATCTTTTTCCATTTATCTCCACTTCGTCATCGTTAATAAATGTATAAGACTTACCATTTTCTTCACAATACTTTGAAATTGCTTCCATAGTTTTTGCAAGAGTTGGGTAATTGGCACTATCCTCATAAGGAACCCAAAAAGCTTTTTTAAACATATAAAATACCTCCTTCTAATTTGTTAAGTAATCCACGAATTTTCAAAGCGTTATAAAATAATAGTATCATACAGCTTCGCAAAAATCCACTTATAACTTCAAACTTGTCGGCTGGGAACAGCTTGCAACGCAAGGTGTCCCCAGATGGCAAGTCCACAAAAGGGTAGCTGGTGGTAGCCAGCGCAGGGGAAGCGTAGCGTCCCCTGTATGATTTGGAGCAGACCATGACTGCGGAAAATCACAGCCCTCCGGCGAGGAGCCTTCGGAGAACGCAATGCACCAACCTCTGGGTGGTGTATAATTGCGCCCTTAGTAAACTAAGGGGTTTCCGGCTTCTCCCGTTCCAGCAGCTTTTTCAATAGTTCCTGCGTGTCCTGCCTGTGAAAAATGAGTTTCAACAACAGCATGACATCATCATCTGTCAGGAGTTCCGGCTCTTGCAGAAAACTTTCCAGCATACCGCCACGAGTGCAGAGCCGGTGCGTCCGTTCCTTTCGGGTAAGCTGCTTCAACTGGTGCTGCAATGCCTTTTCATCATTGATGGCTTTCCGCAGTTTCTTTTCGCTTTTCTCCAGTTCCCGGTTGAGTTTTTCCAGCTTTGAGGTATCAGGCAAGGGCAGCGTCCTCCTTTCCCGGTATCAGCACATAAATTCTATTCGGTTCTCCCACGCCCTGACGCACCCGCATGATAAGTCCGGCGGTTTCCAGTTCATTCAGAGAACGCTTGACCGTCATGGGACTGCGGGACAGGACTGCGGCAATGGCTGTGACAGGGAAGCAGACAAACAGGATTCCGTTCTCGTCCTCCTGCCCTTTGGATAGTATAGCGTCCAGCATCCGGCAGTACATGACCTTTGCGGTGCTGCTGACTGGAAATCCTGTCAACGCTCTGGGAAAGGGCATACAGGGCGGCAATGGTGTGTCTATCGTCATAAATTCAAAATTCATTCGGTGTGTTCCTCCTTTTTCTTTGCTCGTTTGGATAAATAACGGCGGGCAGTCAACCACAACCGCCCGGAAGCTCTGCTTGCACCCATGCTGGCATTTCCGGCATAATTCGTTGTAAGTGACACGCCCCCGGTCATTAAGGTAAAAGGAAAGCTCATGCTTCCTCTTTTTGCTCATTCTCGGCATATTGCACTTCCTCCCGTTTTAGTGTATGGTTTCGGGGCGATTTTCGGCAAAATTACAGCCATAGAGCCGCCTAAAATCTCCCGAAGTATCAGCGATAGGGTAGACTATCCCCCTATCAGATTGTCGTGTTTCGGTATCATTTCGGTATCAGTTCGCCAGTTCTCCCCGGTGTCGTTCCTCCCCTGAATCTCACAGCGGCGTATCGCTCCCTTTGGTACGCTCGTTTCGGTCAGGGTTCCTCCATATCCCTGCCAAAAGTCATGGCGCTACATCGCCGGGGAAGCATATCCCACACAGGCTGGTCATTCGATTGGAATAATCCATCGATGAACTACCTGTATCATAGAACATTTTTGTGCCCTGTGCCGTATGTCCACAAAGTAGGAATTAAGGGTAAAAATCAGAAATTTCCACGATTGCGGAAAGTATGATATAATCCAGTTAAGCGGCAGTAATGAAACCGCCGGAAAGGAGCGTGCGCCCATGAAAGGAGCGACAAGCATACAGGAACGCCTTTGGGAACTCCGCAAGGACAAAGGCTTAAATCTGGAAGAATTATCAGAGCTGACGGGCATTTCCAAATCAGCTCTTGGCAGTTATGAAAAAGAGGATTATAAGGAAATCAATCATGGCAACCTTATCACGCTGGCAGACTTCTATGGGTTTCCGTTGATTATCTGCTGTGCCGGACAGAGAACCGGGAGCAGATCAACACGCCACTAACAGAGCTGCATTTGAATGATGAGATGGTGGCACTTCTGAAAGGCGGTCGGATTAACAACCGTCTGCTCTGTGAGCTTGCCACTCATAAGGACTTTATCAAGTTTCTTGCGGACATTGAGATTTATGTAGATGGGATTGCCACCATGCAGATTCAAAACCTCAACGCCCTTGTCGATACTGTCCGGCATGAAATCATTGAACGGTATCGCCCCGGCGAAGACGACCCGCATTTGAAAGTGCTGCAAGCCGCCCATATCAGCGATGATGAATATTTCAGCCACATGGTTCTTGATGACCTCAATCTCATTATCCGGGATATTCGGGAAGCCCACAAAAAGGACAGCGAGAGTGCGCCCCAGACCACCGTTGCCGATGAATTGAAAGAAAATTTGGAAGCGGTTGAAAATTTCAAGGGCAGTCGGGATGAAAAGCTGGTTGTCCTTTACTGCAAGCAGCTCGGCATCAACTATAAAAATCTGTCAGACGAAGAATTTCGCTGGCTCATTCGGATTCTACAAAATCAAAGAAAACAGGAACTCCTATCAGTCAAAGGAAAAAACGGTAAAGAAAAACCGCTGTTGCATGGTTGTGTTTGCTTCCATGTAGCAGCGGTTGGTGCTATACTTATTCAGTTAAAATTTCAAAGCGATAAAGTGGAATTTATCTTAGAAATTACAGCAATGTTATTTTGATAAACTTTCAAGAATTGAAATATCATGCTTATCTTTATCTCTTAATTCATAACCTGAGTGGAAAACTCTTTGGCCTTTTAAGGATATACAAGGAATTGTTTTTCCTTCAAAAAAAGCACTACCAAAGTAATCTTTTTCAAACTCATACCAGCCACCCTCTAAATCAGCTTGTTTTGAAGTTCCGTCCTCATTTAAAACGAACGGGTGAATGTCTAAGTAACCAAGTTCATCACTATATAACTCTATTCTAACCGGTTTCCAGTCTGTATCAATTTTATAGCCCAGATTCAAAAGCACATTTAACAATTTTTCCGTATGTTGAGCATCAAAATTTATATCTATATCTCTATGAATTCTTGTTTGTTTACCAGCTAAAATATCTACACCCCATCCGCCATCCAACCAGTATGTAATTCCAGTATTTTCGAATAATTCTATTACTTTCATTAAATCTTCTTTTGTTGTTATTTCTTTTCTACCCATACAAAGTCTCCTTTACAACTTCTAATTTGTAATAATCATTCTACCATACCGTTATGAATAAATCATCTCATGTAAAACAATTTCTTCTGCCCGGTTGTGAATGTTATTGCAACGCTGCACCCATTCCATTTGACGGGTACGCTTCAATTCCTCGGTCACGCCCTCGGCAGCTTTCATCTGCTCCATGATGGTGTCTAACCGTTTCTGTGCCTGTTCGTTCAGGTCTGCAAGATATGTCCACAATTCCCCGGTCAGGGTCAATGTGTGTAATCTGGCTGGGCAGACTTCTCTTAAATATTCCTGGTGCATCCGTCCGTACTTTCCGATGGGGCGGTGTTCCTCCGGCAACTTCAAGTCCGGGATGTAGTAATCTCCAACAAGGATATAATCAATTCCGTTTTCTTTTATTCTTGGTTTCAATTCGCTCATGTTCCTTACCTCCTGTGGAAGCAGGCTCGTCTGGTACTAACTCAATCACATCGGTAATCTCACAATTCAGCGTTTCGCAGATACGGGCTAATGTATCCATGCTGATGTGCTTTCCCTCTTTGCTCATGTTGGCAATCATATTTGTTGTCATACCAGCAGCAAGCCTTAAATCCTCTTTTCTCATATCACGCTCTAACAGTGTGTGCCAGAGTGGTTTATAGCTGATGTGCATATTGTTTTCCTGCCTTTCTATCCATACCACCGGAGCGGCTGCCCCGGCAGGCACTTTTCTCTTATTATAGCACCAATCTTGTGAAATCACAATTTATTCTTGTAGCCTGCCGCTGATACCGTCTGGATTGGCTTTTCCTTTCTTTTTGTTCCCTTTAATTAGCCATGAACTGCTTGATCCCCTGGGATTTTGCACCTGGGTTATCATTTCCGTAACCTTCGAGAAGGTTTACAACACCCCATGCGCCCAGACCTGCGCCCAGGGCGATCACAAGGATCTTCAAAGTATCAATCGCGCTTGCAAAAAATGCCATATAGTTCCTCCTTTAATTTCAGAAATTTTAATTTGTGATATGGCCGTATCAGGCCGGAAACAAAAAAAGCCGCCGCACTGTTTTTAGAAAAAATCTGTTTCAAACAGCACGGCGGCATGGGGCAGGAAAAATCCTGCGGTTATTTACTTTTCAGGGAGAATCACGAATCCTCAAAATATCCTCCTTTCATCGTGACAAAAACAAAGCCTGCCAGGGCGTCATGCTTTGACAGGCAGGAACAACTCTATAAAGTCTGGGAAGCCAGATCTTCGGCTGTGACTTCATAATTACGGTATCGTTCACCGGGACGCATCGGCATCCGGGTAGAAAGAAACTTTTCGAAAAAAATATTAAAAGCGTTCTTCTCATTAAAATCGGAAAGCAGTTTGTAATTTGGGTGTTTGGTTATATCGTATTTCCGGGAGAGGAACGGCCGCACACCCCTGATCTGCAACAGACATTTACCCCCGTCCATGACTGCCAGTTCATCCACCGACATCAGATCCTTTCCCAGCTTTTGAAAATTTTGTCCGTGGGATTCCTGATTGCCCTTTGTGACACTGGTGTTATACAGGTCGATGGTCTCTTTCCCCAATAGGGAGTTCCAGCTTTTTAAGGTGGTTTCTTCTTTGCCTCCTAAGAAAAGGGAGGCGTCACAGTTACCGATGATGGTGTCCATGTTGTCTTTATACAGGGCTTTGAGTTGGCTTTGCGCCTGCAGCACCAGGCAGGCAGAGATCTCACGGCTTCGGATGGTCGCCATAAGACGCTCCAGGTTCGGGATCTGCCCGATATTTGCCGCCTCGTCGATCAGGCAGCGCACATGGATGGGAAGCCTTCCACCATATACATCATCCGCCCGCTCACACAAGCGGTTAAACAAAATGGAATAGATCAGACTGATCAAAAATGCAAAGGTCCCGTCCGTGTCACTCATAATAAGGAAAAGAGCAGTCCGTTCATCTCCCAGCATATCCAGATCCAGTTCGTCATACATGGTAATTTCCTGACTTCTTTAATGTCAAAAGGAGCCAGTCTGGAAGCACAGGAAATAAGGATCGACTTGGCTGTTTTTCCGGCAGCGAGCTTATATTTTTTATATTGACGCAGGGCAAAATGATCCGGGTCTTTCTGTTCCAGAGCGTCAAAGAGAAGGTCAACGGCATTTTTGAATGACTCGTCATCCTCACGGACCTCCATTGCGTTCAGCATTTCTACCAGTGTGGCAAAATTCTGTTCGTTTACCGGAGCTTCATAGTAGATATATCCGATCAGTGCCGTATAAAGCAAGGTTTCTGCTTTGACCCAGAAATCGTCTCCGGCTTTTCCTTCGCCTTTGGTATTGGCGATCAGAGTCGTGACGATCTTCAAAATATCTTTCTCGGAGTGAATGTAGGCGAATGGGTTAAAGTGCATACTTTTCTGAAAATTGATCGTATTGAATACCCGTATTTTATAGGGCTCATAGATGATCTTTCCTTTTTCATTACGCACAGGCTTTCCGTCCTTGTCCAGCTTTGGCGTGCCTCGCTGCAACATCTTTCCGCATTCCACAAGAACTGTACCTTTCGGATCGGTGACGACGTAGGAACTGTGCATTTGCATCAGATTGGGCTTGATGAAAAAGCGCGTTTTTCCCGAACCTGATCCTCCGACTACCAGTACATTTTTATTTCTTGCATTGGCCGGATTTTTGGGCCTTCCGTTTAACATTAGTCCTTCACTTTGGGTAAGAATGATATTGTTTTCCGGCTTTGGGTCCATAAACGGGGCAATATCGGCTTTATTTCCCCAACGGGCTGAACCGTATTCCACATTTTTGCGGTATTTCTTAGCGTCTTTCCCTCTAAGATAGACTGCCAGCCGCATAATGGCTGCACCGCATAAACCGATCAGCCAGTCCATTGCCGCCCCCGGCCACATATTCTGAAACGCAAGGGCAAAGCCTTCGGACAGTCCTAACAGCTTTTGGGAAGCGTCTGCTCCAGGAGCCAGACGCACCGCCTCGCCCAGCTTGGCAAATACCAGAAGAAACAGAAGATACGGAAGATGGAGAATGACCTGTTTTTTCAGTGTTTCTGCATCGATCTTCATCGTTCCGGTCCTCCGTGTTCTTTGTTCTTTACACGGTCACGACCAAGCGACTGTGCCAGTTCTTTGAACTTATGAAGCTGTGTAAGCAGCGACGGTCTGCTGCTGCGTGTAAGGTCTTTCTTTGTATATTCCTTAAAAGCTGCCGTCAGTGCATCCGCCTGGTTTGCCTTGAAATATACCGTCCATTTTGGGGGATCGGTCCCAAGTTCCTTTTCTATATGGTAGCGTACCTGATGTTTTCTGGCATACCGTTCAAAGAGCGGATTCGCCCTGAAACTTCAATGGTATTGGCTCCGGGTCTTTATAAGTCAGCCGCTTCATGCTGTTGCGCCCGACTTTTGGCATTGTGCGTTCCTGTTCCATCTTTTGGAGTACCGCAGCAATAGCCGCACGCAGTACCCGCCCTGACAGTTTTGCTGCCTGTATAGAAACAGAAACCGTTCGTTGTTCGAGATCTTCCTGCAAGAGCATCCTCCTTTCTGATAAAATCGGTATTTATAATATGGAAATAACTTTTACCGGCTTTCCCCAAGAACCTGCTGTCGGGAAGCGTGTTCAAAGGCTTTTGCTGCCTGATCGACCTGAATTTTAGCATGTTTCAAAAGCGTCTTGATGATCGTAGCCGGGCGTTCCTGTTCCTCCAGATGATCGACCATCCCTTTGCACTCATCCGGGAGGTATTCCGCCATATCTTTCAACACATCGGAAAAGTTACCCATAAAGCCCCAGCAGCTATCCGACAGCTCCCCGTTTTTATAAAGCTCAAACTCATAACATTCGCCACGCAGATAGGAATCGTAAGCAGCGACTTCGCTGCGCATCAGTGCGTCTGCTTTCTGACGGATAGCACCGGTCATCTTGTCAGCGTCAAATTCCCTTAGGGCATCTTCTTTGGAAACATAGATCCAGCCGACCTGTCCGCTGTCCCATTCTGCATGAGGAGCCCTGCCTGAGAAACTTTCTGTACTCATGGCAAGACCGGAGTGGTCGTAGAGATAGAGGGGGAGCATCAGATACTTTTCCGAAATTACTTTCTGCATTGCTTCATCGATCGCCCGTTCCTCTGTCTTTGGTCCATGCCGGAAACGGCTGCTTACAATGTTTACCATCCGTTCATAGCGTTTCATGCCGGCTTCATCATGTCCTACGGTATCTAAATACATTTCCCGCAGGAAGTCATCTTTGTCCATATAGTTGTGATGGTCGCCCAGCGCATAGCGGGGATGGAAGCATACCATCGTCCCGAAATGTTCATCTACCTCACGGGGAGAGATCAGAATATCGTCCGGCTGCACCATAAGGGCATAAGGTTCATTTACTGCCATTAACATAATTGGCTCCTTTCTTTCTACAAATCCGGGCCGGAATGGTGCATCATCGGTTTTTCCCTGTGTTCGTTGGTGGCAGGCTGTTTGACTGCAATAATCTCGCCGGCAATCCTTGCAAATTTTCAGGGTACTTAAACTGCTCCCCGTATTTCTCCATCAGATCCGGGGAAAGGTCTGTAAAATCTTCCTCGCCAAGACCAACGATCAGAAAATTCCCGGACACAATATCATAGATGTGGCCGTCATCGTCAAAGAGAGCTCGGTTCAAAGGCAGCCCCATCAGCTTGCCTTCTTCATTGCAGATCAGAGCCACCGGGTCCTCATACGGATAGACCGCCTGAATATCTCCGCCCACTGCCGCCTGCAAGGATTTCAGACCACTTTCGATCTCCGCAGCATAAGGGGACTTGCCCGGCTCTACCATTAACACTTTCATAATTGTATATCCTCCTTCTTTTTCATTGCCGTACCGGGAGTGGTTGGCGTTTTTTCCTGAGTTTTTGCCACAGAGAGCTTCCCAGGACGGAAGGCTTCTCCTGGTTTTCGGGTGTAAAAATACCGCCCTCCGAAACCTCGGCGGCGGCATGTTCCGTTTTGGCCTGTTCCAGTCCTTCAACCGTATAGCCAGGTAAAAGAGTACCGTGAACCATAAAATGGTGCTCATATTCTTTCGGATCGGCGGGGAAATTTCCGTGAATAAATGGGAATAGGCTTTCTTTCGCCCGTCCAGGTATTTTATGGCTGCGTTCTTATCTGTATATCGTTTCTGGTTTTGTCCGGCAATCTTTGCTCCATATCCCTGCTTCGGGGAATGAATACGGACTTCCCATGTCACATACCAGGCAATCGGAACACTCTGTTTGGTTTCTCTGTCATATTTCGTATCTTCCCAAATACTGCAGGTCATCTGATAGACCCGGTTGCTGATTTTCTGATCCGCCCTCCAGTTATCGGTGTCTTTCCACTGGTTGCCGGTATGTTCGATCTCCGGTGTACGAAGATATTCCAAAGCCCGGTTGATCGTCTGTGTTGCCGCTGCCTGCTGTTCCCACTGTTTTGCAGCAGCCACCACGATTTCATAGGCTTTCTGCTCCCCGTCAATACTTCCCTGGCGCATGGCTTCCAGGCTATCGGTTCCCATTGTGATCAGAGTAGAAATATCCACATTTTCACAAACTACGCTGTGTTCAATTTTAAGCTCTGATCCCGGCGTCAAGTGGTCGCCATACCGGTAGGCATGGTAATCCCTGTTTTCTTCCAAAATGCTGTTCACCTCCTGCTATATTTCCGGCTCATGGTTTTTTCTGAAAATCGTCTGTGCCGGTGATTTTTTATCTGCCGGTCTGTTTGCCGCAAGCTGATCCATCACGGAAGGACGGCCGACGCCGAACATGGATAGCTGACCGTCCGCTGCCTCACGAAGTTCAGAAACAGAGAGAGGAAGCGTTACATCGGCATGGGTCAATAGCTGTTCCCGTTTCAAATCCTGAATGATCTCGTCAAAAACAGCGTTGATCGCACGGCGTTCTTCCCCCACAGGAAAGGCTTTCAATACCTCCATTTCTCCGTCTTTACCGGAAACCAGGGTAAGGGCACAGTCGGCATGGCCTGCCAGATAATCCGATGTGTAGGGCAGTTTGTCCTTGATATAACAGGCAAAGGCTCTGGCTGTCATTTCCACATTGCTGTCCCAATAACCGCCGTCTTTTTCACATTCTTTTCCCATGCGTACCGAATTACGGTAAAAATCCGTTTCCGTCCGTCCAATCTGCGGATCTTCCTGGGCCTGCATCCCGGAAAGCATACGCTCAAAGATTTCCAGTCTTTCCCGTTCACTTTTGGGAATTACCCGTCCGGTAACATTCTTCTTAAATGCGCTGATCTGTTCCACAGAGCCGGGTTCGCCGGACAAAAATGCTTCCCGCAAGACTGCGTAGGTTTCCATCTGTTCCTCATTGCCATACTGTTTCAGGGAGGCAAGCACCGAGGAATCCAGCCAGCCTGCCGCATTTTCCGGGTGCGTTCTGTTTGTGCTTCCGTGCGCTTTGCTGCCTGTTCCGGTGTTTCCGGTTTATACTTCATAGTGTCAATGAGTTTTGGAACGGCGCATAAAGGCGGGGCTGTTCTGACAGCATCCCTTTGCACCCATCTTTGTACCAAGATAATCGTCAAGTCCATGCCACCATTCATGTGCCAGGGAACCGGCCCCGTGCATTTTCGTAAGATTTATGACTGTACGCAAAGGTTCATAATGAGCCGCAGCATTGCCGCTGCCTCTTGCACCAAAAGCGATAGCAAGCGTTCCCTGATAAGCAATATCTTTATCGCTGATCTTAAGGGCTGACGCCAGATCCTTTAGTGCTTCAAATCCCATGTTAAGGGAGGTCTGACGGTCGTTCTGGTTCATCCAGTTTCCAAACTCGCCGCCGCGGAACCCAAATGTATCAAGATAATGCTGTCCGGTGATTTCCACACCATTCCGGTAATCCGGCCCGGTGCGTTTGACATGGGCGAGCTGGGGAGGGACAAACCGGATCTTTCCGTTTTTGTTCCTGCCTTTGGCAAGTTCCTGCACCCATTTCAGGGCAGCTTCTTTGGTCTCAAAATTGGTCCGCAGGATCGAATAGCCTTTTGTCACATAGTAGGTACCGGGTTTCCAGTCCTCATTTTTAGAATAGGTATGTTTCCCGTCGTTGAAGTGGATCGCATAACCTTTCGGTATTTTCTGCTCTTTGGAAACACAAAACTGTTCCTTTTTTGCTTTCTGAGTAAAGTTGCGCTCAAAATATTCAGCCGAGCGGATCAGCATGGTATTGGACAATTTGTTTGTGATCACGGGATTGTCCTGTCCCTTTTTCGTTGCCCGGTAATGGATTCCGCTTCCCCAGCCCTGTACCTTTTCTAAGTATCCATTGTCAGCGAAAAAGCGGTCATAGGCTCTTATGGCATCCTCCACAGTACGGACATCTGAAAGCACTGTCTGCAATTCCCGGACTGTTTTTATATATTCCTTTTGTCTCGCGGTCCGTTTTTCCGGGGTGTCATCCGTGCGGTAATACTGAGGGGAAGCGTTTAAGCCGTCCCTCGCTTTTTTGATAAAATAGACCACGCCAAGAGGAATCCCTTCCTCCAGCATGGCTGCATAGTCCGGCTTTTCCAGACATTATCCTTTTTCACAAATTTTCGGCTTCGCGCTCATTCATGGCTTCCAGATCATCCGCATACAGCCCGCGGTCTTTCCACAGGTCTTTTTTCGCACCGCCGATCTTTTCGCCGAAATCTTCATGCACTCCTGCCAATCTTCATCACCTCCAGTCTGTGTAGAATTCTTATCGCTCCGGAGCAGGGCGGCGTTCTTCGTTTTTGAGAAGTTGTGGGAGGTTTCCTGTGAGCCGGTCAGTTTCCCTGCGGATCAGTTTGTCCAGAGCGCCTAAATCCTCCGGTGCAATGGCAAACTCCCGGTAATTTTCATACCACAGGCCCGTAGAGACTGCCGCAATGGGCGCAATTTTCTCCGAACCGGATGGAAGAAGGCGATACACAGGGGCTTCGTCATAAAGAAGCATCTGTTTTGCCGTTCCCTGTGGTATGCGGCACTTATCCATATCCGGGTTCTGAGCTGCCTCCATATATTGCATATTCAGGCGTTCTTCTAAATCCTGGGGCATATAACGAAATGCCTGATCCATCCACTGTCTGAACATCGTGGAATAGTGGTACTGCCATTCCGTAACTTGATTCGGGGCATAAGAAAATCCCCAACTTTTCAGAGCATCTTTTTCGTAAAGCTCCATTTCAGTCCATTCTTTCAGGCTGACCGTAGCCGCTGAACCATCTTTGCGTTCGACATTGACGCCGCAGGGATAGAGGATATTTCTTTTTATATCCTGCCGCAGCGTGTCTAAATCCATCATCAGGACATCTCCGTACAAGTGACCGCCCTCTCTGCGATCCGTATGAAACAGGAAAGCCCTCGCTCCGATAAACTCCGTTGTTAAGATCATTTGATAAAGATCCGCCGTAGAACAATAAGCAAACAAAGCGTCGGAAAGCCATATGTGATTTTTTCCCATGATGGCAATGGAATCAGCCCCGGTATTTGTCGCCAGAGAACGCATATTAAATTCGCATTCCCTAAGAAAATCTCCGGCAAAAATATGGAGCTCATACGCAAAGACGGATAAGTCTGTATCACGGATCAAATGAATCTGCGGTAGTGGTTCCTGATTCAATCAAATTCCTCCTTTCATGTGAAGCAGCTCTTTGACCTGCTCATTTTCCGCAAACGGCTGGCTATCTGTCTCCGCCATTTAATCAATCCCTCCCATCTGCCGGTAGCTGCCCGCCGGCAATCTTGCCGACAATCTCCGGACCGGTTTCATAAATCTGCATGAGGCGTTTTGCTGTGCCGCAGGGCTGTGCAGCTCCGCTGGTCCAAAGACGCACTGTGGATGGGGCAACATTCATCAAAAGAGCAAAGCCCTTTCGTTCATGTCCAGCTTTTCATCAGCGATTTAACCATATCGGGGCCGTAGTCTGGACACCGGGAAGCCTCGGCAATCATCTGCAAAGCGGTATTTTCAATTTTTTGTTCATTTTCAAATCCTCCTGTTATTTGTTTTCCAGCCTTATGCCGGAGCAAAGCTGATCTGGTTGTGTTTCATCCTTTGGCAAAATCCGGCAGCGAATAATTTACCCCGTCAATTTCTGCATGGGTGTCATCCAGACGATGACAAACAGCAAAGTGCCTGTCCCCGTTTCCATAGAACAGGCAGAGTAAACCATTGTCGGAATGGAAAACAGCGCTTTTCCGGCGCTGTCTGTAAAGCAGATATGTTGAGATCCATTCATGTTGAAATCCTCCCTAATTGAAACAGCCGCCTCTTTTGGGCGGCGTTGGTGCTGGCTGGTTTGCAGTTGTTCCCGAACCAGCAGCAATTTCTCATTGTAATCTTTTCCCATCCGGGGAGGGTTGACACTTACCCGGATATGACGGAAACGTTTATCCTCGTGAAGCATGGTCTTGATTTTCCGGGCATTGACAAATCCGGCAAGGTCGTGGTCCATATAAAGGGTAACACGCCGTATCTCCGGGTGGCGTTCCAGGAAAGAAGTCAGCGCCACATGGGAAGTACCGCCCAAAGACAAGCGATAACCATTCCATTTCCATCCCTCCAGCTCTTGAAGTGTCGCATGGGAAAGCGCATCAATAGGAGCTTCAAAGACTGCCACATGCCGGCTGCCCGGACTTTGCGGGGATAACAAAGTTATATCCTTTGTCGCTGCCATAGACATCCTTTTTGAGATTGCCGCTGATACTGCGCATACAAGCAAACTTCGCTTTCCCGGAATCATCTTTCCCAACAAACACACAAACCGGTTCTCCATGATACCGGGCTTCGTAAAAAATCCCGGCTTGTAAACACTGGCGAATGACTTCTGAGCTGATCCCCCGTTTCTGCAAATAGGAGACCGCAGCGGTCGCGCAACGTCTGGCCCAGGGAGAGCGAATGTTTTCTTTCCGGCTCTTTTGATACCTGTATTTCTGCCGTACTTCGGTAAGCCGGTTCCTGTGGGATTTCGCCACCTACCAGAGCATGAACCGCATCCACAAGACCATATCCCCGAATCTGGATCAGGTAGTCCAGCGCATTGATACTCCGTCCGCGGCTGTTCCAGTACCAGTACCTTTTCCCGGTCACATATACTAGACTGTCATGCTCCTTATGCCGGAAATTAGGTCCATCCTGTTTCAGCACGCCGGGTTCATGGAATTGCAGGTAAGTAAACAAGTCAGCTTCCCGCGCTGCCTGAATCTGTTCTTTGGTTACGCCGGGCATAGTACCGGCACAGTGTTTCTTTTCATTGTGCTTTGCCTCCTTCCTGTGATGAAATGAAAAAAGACACCCAAAGGTGCCTAACAGCCGTACAGGTCGTGATTGACCTCGGCACGGTAATAGCTGTCCATTGTAGCCGGGGCATTATACAGCGCCGCCAGCAGATACGCTTTGATGTTTCCGACCTTCGTTGTGTTCTTGTCGATACAGTCAAAGACATACTCTAAGTGGCCGGAATTGATCTTCAGGAACCGGCTCTTGACGATCTCCCTCGGAAAATCATCTCCGGCAATGCGAATGTAAGGGCGTTTCGACAAAATCACTTCAAGCATAAGTTCAAGGGCTTCATCCAAACGTTCCCTGCCATACCGTAAGACCAGTAAGTCATATTCAATATTTTCTTTGATGATTTCACGATAGGCTTCTATCAGCTCTATCCGATCCATCCCATCCGTGCGGTTTGCCGCTTCCGGCTCTGCCGGATAGATTGATGGATAAGTTATTGATTTATCTTTTGATTTTTTTTTTTAATGGATTAGTATTTAATTGTGCCGGATTTTCCTGTTCAGGTTCCGCCTGTTTAGGTTTTGCCTGTTCTGGTTTTACCTGTCTTGGATTTTCCCGTTTAGGTGAAAGCCCTGTGTTTTCGGTACTTACAGGCTGCTCATGGATCGTATATTCAATGTCTCCCAACTGCCCGTTATCATAGCGGAGGCGCTGTCTGGTGAGATAACCATGCCGCTCCAGTTCCTTCAGGGCAGTAGTGATAGAATCCACACCATCCTTGCAGATATGGGCGAGTCCCTTTGTGGTATAATCCCAATCTTCCGGCAGCGACAACATAAGTGATAAAAGCCCCTTTGCCTTTAAGGACAACTCCGTATTGCGCAGATGGTGATTGCTCATTATCGTAAAGTCCTTTGTTTTCTCTACGGAATACTGCCATTGTACCGCCTCCTTTCTTCGACTATTCCGTTACAAGGCATGATCCCTGCGGTCATAATGGAGATGACCGTCAGAGACCTTCGCATGGTTTTTCAGTTTCACTTCGCCCCGTTCCTGGCTCTCTAAAAATTTCTGATAGCCGGCATCTGTAAGGAACAAGCGCATCTTATCGCCTTTGTCGCCAACAGGGGAATCGTAAGACAATACATCAAAGACGATCATGTGCTTTACTTCTGATCAAAGCGTTCAAGTGCCATGATGTCATGCCCCTTCAATTTTTCTGCCCCTGATTGTTGTCTGGCCTCGGCGATCTTTTCTCCAATCGTCCGGGCTGGATAGGGCAGACGGTAATTCTTCTGAATATCTTTTACCAAGTCCATGCACTCTGCATTTGACAGAACACGAAGTTTTGCCATAAGACCTTCTGCCGCCTCCCGCTGTTCGGAATTATTTGAATACCGCACGGTCATATAAAGTTCATTCAGGATCTTTGTCTGATAATCGCCCTCCACTTGAAAGAGCAGCTTTTTTTCCATTTCGTTTAATTCCATGTGGATCTCCTTTCTCTCGAAAATGAGTATGAAAAAAGGGCGTCCACCTATAAAAGTGAAACGCCCACGGCAACCAGCGGTCAGACATAAAGCCGGACCGCTGGCACTATTAAATTTTGTCGTTAATAAAACAGCCTCCTTTTTTCTTTATAGTTTTCGTCAATTTTCAACTTGGAAAAGGAATTGAATAAAAGACGACAAACGCTCAAACCCCTTGAAAATAAAGGCTTTTTCTGTTTGTCGTTATTATACCGTAACGGCACACCAATGCCAGCCTGCTGATTTCGCAGGACGTGGATGTACGAACGGTGGCTAGTCTATTGGGTCATGCACAGGCAAGTACAACGCTGGATATTTACGCCCATGCATTCGACAAGAACAAGCGCAAAGCGCAAGAAAAACTTGGAAAGGCGATTGGATTATGACGAGAAAAATCAAGCTGACACGCGCAAACAAAAGTATCTTACTGAAAGCACTGGCACCCTATTACTATCAAGAAAAGGCACTTGGCCATAACACGGAAAAACCGGGGCGACTGATACTGAAAATTGATTCTGTCCCAGCCGATAAAAAAGCTACTTTTTCTACAGAAGAAATCCGCCTCATGCGAATCACTATAAACAGGCTGAGGAACGAGCGTCTAGCAAAAGGTCAATACACCGATGCCGCAGATGATATGCTGCTAAAGTTATTCTGAAAATCAAACACTAATAAAAACAAAAACCTCATTGCAAAAAACACTTTGCAATGAGGTTTTTAAGTGTGCCCGAAGGAATTCGCCAAGTTGCGCCTAGAAACGCCCCACCGGGGCGTTTCTGCCCCGCGGGACGCAAAGCGCGGGGCACGGGCTGTTCGAATTCTCCCTTTTGCTGCCCCATAAAATCCGTGCAAAACAAAAAGAGCAGCACCCCATAAGGTGCTGCTCTTGGTGCGACCGGGAGGATTCGAACCTCTGGCCTTCCGGGTCGGAGCCGAACGCTCTATCCAGCTGAGCTACGATCGCTTATGTATGAAAAACGCAGTTACAGCGTATTTCAATCTTGTAAAGTAGTCAATTTCCAATAGTGGTCAATTCGTGGTCTGACTACCGTTGACCACCGCGTTTTTGCAAGTACAAATCACGCTGTATCGAACAAAAAAGAGCCTGAAACCTGCCGCATCGCAGTTGTCGGAGCCGGACGCTCTATCCAACTGAGCTGCGATCGCTCATATGCCACATTTATGTGACTAATATAGTATAGCAAACCTGCCGCAAAAATGCAAATATTTCTTGGCGAATCCTTACGGAAAGTTTCTTACCGCCTACGTGGCGCACAGCTTCATGGGCAAATTGTAAACAAATTTCACTTTTCTTGCGTAATTTTTGTCAGTTTGGTAGGAGGATTATCTTTTGTGCCATGCCTCCGTTTATGCTTCCGGCAGTGTTTGCCTGCTACAAGACCGACGGAAACCTGAAAAAGCTGAAAAAGGACAATGCTTACCTGCATCGGCTGATCGATGCCAATATCGAGGGCTATCGAGCAATCCGAAACGCCGGGCACGAAATTTTGCCGGATGCGGACAAGGAATTTGAGGGTGCAGCATGGACAAGGAAAAGAAGCCCTATATTTTCGTTGGACTTGTCTGTGTGTGGGAGAAATATCAGGGGCAGGGCTATGCCCGGAACGGCCAGTACACCCACATGGTGGATCTGCAGACCGAAAGCCAGCGCTGGGCCATCTGACCCAATTCAAAAACAGCCCCGCGGCACAACAAAAAAGGACATCTATTCAAAAAAATAGGTGTCCTTTTTAGCACTTGAATGCGTAAGAAGTTTCGGGTTCAAGTCGAACGTAATCTCCCAACTCTTTCGCATGAGAGATTCAGCATTGTGGAGCCGGTAGTACAGTTCGAGAAACTTTTGGGGAACATCATAGTTTTCATCAATAAATAGGAAATAACTGTTTAACGGGCATCCCCGATCACCTGCTGGCGCGGGGCGTGCTCAAAGGCTTTTGCCGCCTGGTCTACCTGAATTTTCGCATGTTTCAGAAGCGTCTTGATGATGGTCGCCAGGTGATCCTGTTCCTCCAGGTGGTCCACCATATTCTTACAGCTCTCCGGGAGATATTCAGCCATATCTTTACAGACATCAGCCAGGTCACCCATGAAGCCCCAGCAGCTATCCGTAAGCTCGCCGTTTTTGTAAAGCTCAAAGCCGTAACACTCGCCCCGCAGGTAGGAATCATAAGCGGCCACTTCGCTGCGCATCAGATCCTCCGCCTTTTTCCGAATGGCGCCAGTCATTTTTTCACCGCCGAACTCTTTCCTGTCCCAGGGATCATTGAAACTTGTAGTCTGCATGGCAAGGCCGCTGTGATCCATGAGATAAAGGGGCAGCGTAATGTATTTTTATCGGAGATCACCTTCATCATGGCGTCATCAACCGCCCGTTCCTCTGTCTTTGGATCGTGCCGGAACCGGCTGCTCACAATGTTCACCATGTGTTCATACAATGTTTCCCGAACAAACGGTGTTTGGAGTACATCAACGGTCCTGCGCATTTTAGAAGATCAAAGATATATCGGTACCTATGTAATTGGCAAAAGAAAAGTAAAAGAGATTGGCAGCCGACATACACAGTTAAAGGATGAAAGTGAGTGGTCCAAAATACCGAACCATCATCCGGCTACGCAGAACTGCCATAGGAAGTGGATCAATCATTTTCCAACCCGATGTTTGAAATTGCTGTACCCAAAGGTTGTGATTTCCCGTGTTGTACCGTCAGGCCTGCGGGCGTAGATGGCGGGCAGTGGCATACCGTTGAAGGTGTTGTTTTTGCAGGTGGTATAAATCGCCATATCGCCAAAAACCAGCAAATCTCCCACGGCGGGCACGGCGTCAAAGCTGTAATCGCCGATGATGTCCCCTGCAAGGCAGGTCGGGCCTGCAAGGCGTACAGTGCAGGCTTTTTCACCGGGTTCGCCCGCGCCCAGCAGCGGCGGGCGGTAGGGCATCTCAATGACATCCGGCATATGGCAGGCGGCACTGGTATCCAGAATCGCAATTGTGGTATCGCCGTTTTGCACTACATCCAGTACGCGGGTTAGGAGATACCCCGCGTTCAGGGCGCAGGCCTCGCCGGGTTCCAGATAGACCGTCACGCCCCAGTCCTGATGGGCGCGGCGGATGCAGCGCTCCAGCGTGGTCATGTTGTAGCCAGGGCGGGTGATGTGGTGCCCGCCGCCGAAATTCAGCCACTGCATTTTGGACAGCAGGTCGCTAAATTTATCGGCCACTGCGTCCAGCGTTACGGCCAACGCGTCGGCATCCTGCTCACACAGGGTGTGGAAATGCAGGCCGTCCAACAGCGCGGGCAGTGCCGGGTCAGCCGCCACGGCGGCATCCCACTGCGCGCGGGTTGCGCCCAAGCGGCTGCCGGGGGCACAGGGGTCATAAATCGCGTGGCCGTCCTGCGTCGAGCACTCCGGGTTGATACGCAGGCCCACGCTCTTCCCCGCTGCTTTGGCCGCGGGGCCGAACTTTGTCAGCTGTGCCGGAGAGTTGAAGACGATATGGTCGGCATATTGCAGCAGTTCTTCCATTTCGTCCGCGCGGTAGGCCGCGCAGAAGACATGAACTTCTTTGCTGGGCATTTCCTCCGCACCCAGCCGCGCTTCAAACAGGCCGCTGGCTTCGGTGCCCGCCAAGTGCGGCGCCAGCAGCGGGTATAAATCGTAGTTGCTGAACGCTTTTTGCGCCAGCAGCACCCTGCACCCAGTGCGTCGGGAAAGATTGCCCAGAATTTCCGCGTTACAGGTCAGGGCGGCTTCATCCAGCAGGTAGCAAGGCGTGGGCAGGGCGGCAAATTCCGGAGGCACCGCGCCGCCGATGGCCGCAAACGGCGGCCGTGCATCGCGCTGTACCATCAGTCCACCAGAACCGGGTTATGGTTCTCACTGCGGGGCAGGCCGTACTTGTCCAGTGCATTGAGGAACGGATCAGGGTTAAATTCTTCGACCGTGTGGACACCGGGCTTCGTCCACTCGCCGGTCAGCATCATCAGCGCGCCGCACATGGCGGGCACACCCGTGGTGTAGCTGATGGCCTGACTGCCGACCTCACGGTAGCATTCCTGATGGTCGCATACATTATAAATGTAGTAAGTCTTGTCCTTGCCGTCCTTTTTGCCGGTGAAGATGCAGCCGATGTTCGTCTTGCCCTTGGTGCGGGGTCCGAGGCTGGCGGGGTCAGGCAGCAGAGCTTTCAAGAACTGGATGGGCACGATCTCCTGACCGTTGTAGTTGATCGGTGTGGTGGAGAGCATGCCCACATCCTCCAGACAACGCATATGGTCAAGGTAGCTCTGGCCGAAAGTCATAAAGAAGCGGATGCGCTTGACATCGGGCAGGTTTTTGCCCAAGGACTCAATTTCCTCGTGATGCAGCAGGTACATATCCTTCTGGCCGACCTGATCGAAGTTGTATTCCCGCTTGATGCTCATGGGCGGAATCTCGACCCACTTGCCGTTCTCCATGTAACTGCCGGGAGCGGAGACTTCGCGCAGGTTGATTTCGGGGTTAAAGTTGGTGGCAAAGGCGTAGCCGTGGTCGCCGCCGTTGCAGTCGAGAATGTCGATCGTGTCAATAGAGTCGAACTCATGTTTGGCAGCGTAGGCGCAGTAGGCCTGCGTCACACCCGGGTCAAAGCCACAGCCCAGCAGCGCAGTCAGGCCGGCATCCTCAAACTTTTTCTTGTAGGCCCACTGCCAGCTGTAATCGAAGTAGGCAGAAAAGCCTTCCTCCTTGCAGCGCTTCTCGTAGATGGCACGCCAGGTGGGGTCGTCGGTGTTTTCGGGTTCGTAGTTGGCGGTGTCCATGTAGTTGACGCCGCAGGCAAGGCAGGCGTCCATGATAGTTAGATCCTGATACGGCAGGGCAATGTTCATAACGAGGTCAGGCTTGTAGCTGTTGATGAGGTCGCACAGCTGCTGTACGTCGTCGGCATCGACCTGCGCGGTGGTGATTTTGGTCTGGGTGGTGGGTGCCAGCTTGGCGGCCAGCGCGTCGCACTTGGACTTGGTGCGGCTGGCGATGCACAGCTCTGTGAAGACATCGCTGACCTGACAGCACTTGGAGATGGCGACGCTTGCCACGCCGCCGCAGCCGATAACAAGAACTTTGCTCATGATAGAACTCCTTTATGTTTGAATTTATAACAGATTTTTATTTTTCCAGTGCCAGCAGCAGCTCCCGCAGCACCTTGCAGGCCATAGCCGTGGAAACGCCGCCTCTGGTCGAGCATGGGAGCCAGCTCGTTCACATCCGCGCCAATGATGTTCGCTTTCGTCACGGTGCGGATGGCCCCAAGCAGCTGCAAAAAGCTGACGCCGCCCGCCTCGGGCGTACCCGTGCCGGGGAAGGCCGACGGGTCGAGGCAGTCGAGATCGATGGTCAGATAGACAGGCACATCAGCCTGGCACAGCCAGTCGGTCAGTTCGGCCAGCCCGGTAAAGTCGAACTTGTGCATATCGCCGCGCGGCGAACTGAAATTCATCCCGTTCACCGCTGCGGATGCAGAACTGGTGGATGCGCCCGTCGCCGACCAAATCATGACAGCAGCGCAGCACGCAGGCGTGGCTCAGCTGTGCGCCGAGGTAGTCGTCCCGCAGATCGGCGTGGGCGTCAAAATGGACGATGTGCAGATCGGGATATTTGCGCACGGCTGCGCGCACGGCACCCAGGGTCACAAGATGCTCGCCGCCGAGCAGAAGCGGCAGCTTGCCGTCCCGCAGGATCTCCGCCGCGCGGGATTCGATGTCCACCAGGGCGCTCTCGCTTGAGCCGAAGCACAGCTCCAAATCACCGCTGTCAAAGACGCTGCCGTCCGTCAGGTCCTTGTCCTGATAGGGGCTGTAGGTTTCCAGCCCGTAGCTTTCGTGCCGCATGGCAGCGGGGCCGAACCGCGCGCCGGGACGGTAGCTGGTGGTGGAATCAAACGGTGCGCCGTACAAAACAATGCTTGTTGTGCGGTAGCTGCTGTCGCAGCCGATGAAATTTTCAACATTGCGATGCAGCATCAGTGTTCCTCCACTTCGCGCAACATTTCCTCAAGAAACGCTGGTAAAATGCACCGACATGCAGCCGGGTCGTGTAATAGCGGGTGCGCATGTTCAGCGCATTCCACGCATCGGCGTCCATATCGTTGATGGGATGATATTTTTTGCTGGCAAAGCCGAACAGCCAGTAGCCCGCCGCAAAGGTAGGGATGTGTGCCTGATATACCTTGCTGATCGGGAAGGTGCTGGCGATGCGCTTGTGGCTGCGCTGCATGGCGGTCGCGTCCTCAGCATAGAAGGCTGCCCTGCTGGTTGACCATGATGCCGTCCGCGCGCAGCGCGTTGAAGCAGTTGCCATAAAACTCGCGGGTGAACAACCCCTCCGACGGGCCGAACGGGTCGGAGGAATCCACGATGATGAGGTCGTACTCTTCCTCGCACTTGCGGATAAATTTCAGCGCGTTCTCGTAATAAATGTGTACGCGGCGGTCGTCCATGCGGCAGGCGTTGCCGGGCAGATAGGCACGGCAGGCTTCGATGACCTGCGGGTCCATCTCCACAAGGTCGATGCGCTCCACGCGGTCGTAGCGGGTCAGTTCCCGTACTACACCGCCGTCGCCTGCGCCGATAACAAGAATGTCCTTGGCGTTTTTGTGTACCGACATCGGCACATGGGTAATCATCTCGTCGTAGATGAACTCGTCGCGCTCGGTCAGCATGACGTTGCCGTCCAGCGTCAGCACGCGGCCAAACTCCGGTGTCTCAAAAATGTCGATGCGCTGGTAGTCGCTCTGCTTGGAGTAAAGCTGGCGGTTGACCCGGATGCTGTGCTTGACATCAGGTGTGAAATTCCGAAACCACATTTCCATACTGCAAACCTCCCTGTCAAGCCAGCACATTCAGGCGCAGAATGTCCGGGTCCTCGGGGCCGGTCATGCTGCAGCCCTTGGCCTTGGCATACCAATATAATCCAAGATCTGCGCGGTGATGCGCTCGCCCGGGGCAAGGATCGGGATGCCCGGGGGATAGCACATGACGAACTCGCTGCAGACCATGCCCTCTGTCTCACGCAGGGGCAGGCTCTTTTTGGGAGCGTAAAATGCTTTCTGCGGGCTGGCGGCAACTTCGGGGTCAATGTACTCCTGACTCAAAAGTCCCGCACCGTCGGTGTGATAACGGCGCTTGATCCGGCCAGTGCGCTGACAAGGCGCTCGACCTCCTGTGGGCGGTCGCCGATGGAGAGATACGCGAGAATGTTGCCGATGTCGCCGAACTCAATCTGAATGTCGTATTCGTCGCGCAGAATGTCGTAAACCTCGATGCCCGCAAGTCCGATGTCCGGCGTGTGGACGCTGAGTTTTGTCGTATCAAAGTCAAAAACGGAGTTTCCGTTGCACAGTTCTTTGCCAAAAGCATAATACCCGCCCACAGCGTTGATTTCCTCGCGCGCGTATTCGGCCATGTCGGCCACCTGATGGAACACCTGTCGGCCCCAGTGCCAGATTGCGGCGGGAAATGTCAAGGCTCGACATCAGAAGATAGCTGCCGGAGGTCGTCTGGGTCAGGTTGATGATCTGCCGCACATAGCCCGCGTGCACGTTGGCCGGTCAGCAGCAGGCTGGATTGGGTCAGCTGCCGCCGCTCTTGTGCATCGAGACGGAGGCCATATCCGCGCCCGCCGCCATAGCCGAGACCGGCAGCCCGCCGCCGAAATAAAAATGCGTGCCGTGGGCTTCGTCCGCAAGGCAGAGCATCCCGGCGTCATGCGCCATCCGCACAATGGCGCGCAGATCGCTGCAGATGCCGTAGTAGGTGGGTTATTAACCAGCACCGCCACGGCGTTGGGTGCTCGGCAATGGCCTTGGCCACCTGCTCCCGCTTCATGCCCAGACTGATGCCGAGGCGGTTGTCCACCTCCGGGTTGACGTAGACCGGCACTGCGCCGCAGAGCACCAGCGCGTTCAGCACGCTGCGGTGGACATTGCGTGGCAGGATGATTTCATCCCCGCGCTTGCAGGCTGTCAGCACCATGCTCTGCACCGAGCTCGTTGTGCCGCCCACCATCAAAAAGGCGTGTGCCGCGCCAAACGCATCGGCGGCCAGCTCCTCGGCTTCGCGGATGACCGAAACCGGGTGGCAGAGATTGTCCAGCGGCTTCATGCTGTTGACATCCACACCAACGCACTGCTGGCCCAAAAACGCGGTCAGCTCCGGATTGCCGCGCCCGCGCTTGTGCCCCGGCACGTCAAAGGGAACAACGCGCATCCTGCGGAAATTTTCGAGCGCTTCATGGATGGGGGCGCGGCGCTGATCCAGCCGGGTGCGCTTTGCTTCTCCGTTCATTTTACCTCCGTTCGCGATCCCTTTGAAAAAAAACGCAAGCCATGCACAGATGTGCAGACTTGCGTTCGAATTCAGCATATTTGGACACAGGCCGATTCCCCCCCCCGATACCTCACCGAGAGAACGTCCTGCATGATTCAAAAAGGCTGAGCGTGTCAGAGTCTATATAGCAATCTTACTTTTACTACTCTTTATTGACCGTTTCACAAGTCTGCACGCCAAAACGTGCAATTTCATGGCTGTAAAGGAACCAACTTATAAAATTTGAGCTTTTAACTCAATCAATAAGGCAACCCAAAGTTGCCGATCGGCAGTGGACCCGGCTGTCCGTATGGCCTTAGCCCCTGACGGGCGGTCCGTAGGTAAATTGCTTTGAAAAACTCTTACAAACTCGATTCGTCTTTCAAAATCGAGACAAAGTATAGCATAGGGAAATCGTGCTGTCAATATTTTGATGAAAAAATTTCTACGATTAAAAAGTTGTACTCTTATGTCACCAACAAAAACCGAGTTGGTTCACAAAACAGGGGCAGTAAAAACGCCCCGGAAAAAGAAAGTAAGGGTACAAAAATGAAGTACGAAATCGTAGGTATCGAACACGCAGTTGGTGATTTCACTCCGACCTCTGGCCGGAATGCAAAACGCAGAGGTGGTACAAAATGTCGGAACCAGCAACCAAGGGCACAAAAGCCTATCAATTTATCTTCACCCTCTACCCGGAGAGTCAGCAGCCTGCCATTGACTACATAAAAGCCAACTGGCCCTGCGCCTGGGCATTGCATGACAAAGACGTACACACAGAGCAAGAATTCGTGGAGTACGCCAAAAAGCATGAGGGCAACTGCCCGGAATGGAAGGTCGGCAACCTCAAAAAGCCGCACATCCATTTCGTGGTGCGCTTCAAGAACCAGCGATACGCCAGCGGCGTTGCAAAGGAACTTCGCAACAAAGCAGGTACAGTTGTCACAGATGCGTCGCACCACGGCAGCCGCTTCCTCGTCAATCAGCCAGTGGTATTTGTTCTCCGGGTCTTTCTTATAGCCATAGATGGCACAGTTGGTGATAAACTGTTCCTGTTTCGTTTGCTCCATAGGCTTCCTCCTTGCGTGATTGGTTGGTTTTTGATATAATGTGTATAATGTGTTTGGTTTAGTTAGCTGTAAGCCAACCGTGTCTTCCTGTTTGTTTTCCATGTTCTTTTTCTCCTTTCTGTCCTTTGTGTTTTATGACAGTAACCTTAGTAACTTGCGTTTAGATTACCCTTTCAAAAAAAGAAAAAAAACGGGGTGTAAATCGGAACTGTTTTTAAAAGAAAAACATTTTTCGGGAGGTGAAGCTATCGTGGAACCATGGGAGCATAATCTAAACAAAGTGAGGTGCACAAACCTATGAAACGTGTTGCCGCTGCCCTTACCGCTGCTGCGGCGGCAGGCCTGGGCGCTGCCTATGGCATCTACCACCTGGCTTTTTTCCAGCGGCCGAAGCTGGATATTCCCACGGCAGAGGAGTGGGCGCAGGGTTCTCGCTTTTTGCCGCAGATCCGCGAAAACGTGGAGTTTGTGGACAGCCTGCCCTGCGACTATGTACATATCACCGCCGATGACGGTACTTCGCTGTCGGCTCGGTACTGCCACGAGGCCGACGACGCGCCGATCGCCATCATCATGCACGGCTACCGCGCCACTGCGATGCGCGACACGATGGGGCTGATCGTGCTATGCAAAAAGCTGGGCTACAACCTGCTGATGCCGGACCAGCGTGCCCACGGGCGCAGTGACAGCTACACCATCACCATGGGCGCGCAGGAGCGCTACGATGCCCGCGCCTGGGCGTACTGGGCTTCAGTGCGGTCCAGCGGCAAGGTGCCCATCTTTTTAATGGGCGTCTCGATGGGCGCAGCCACCGTTCTGCTGGCCAGCGGGCTGGACCTTCCGGACAGCGTTCACGGCATCATCGCGGATTGCGGCTACTCCAGCATCCGGGACATCTGCCGAACCTGTCTGCCCAAGTACCTGCCGCACGTGCCGGTGGGGCCGGGCTATGCCGTCGGCAAAGCTGGTGCCAAGATCTTCGGCCGCTTTGACCCCGATACCGTGGATTGCCGCAAGGCCGTGGCGCAAAGCAAGGTTCCGATTCTCTTCATCCACGGCAGCGCGGACGACTTTGTGCCCTGCAGCATGAGCCGCGAAAACTACAACGCTTGCGCCAGCGAGAAAGAGCTGCTCGTCATTCCCGGTGCCACCCACGCCATGTCCTACTACTACGACACACCCGCCTACACCAAGGCCGTGACAGACTTTTTGAAAAAGCACATCTAAAACCAAAATTCAAAACGCTCCCTGCAGGCAGGACCGCATCGCATGCACAGGTCCGCCGCCGGGAGCGTTTTTATTTCAATCGCTCAGGCTGCAAAAGGGGAGTGGTCACTATTTTTCCAAATACTCCATCATACCGTCCAATTTTTGCTGCATTTCCTTGTAACCGCGGATGTAGAGTTCCGTCAGCTTCTCGGTGCTGCCCTCGAAGCGGCCGATGCCTACCGGCTCATCGGGCGGATAACGCAGATGCGTCCCTCGTCTTCCAGCGCATCGATCTGGGCCAGCAAAGCGTTGTAGCGCATCTCCTGGGTCAGCAGCGTGGCCAGGAACAACGGTTTATCGCCATAAAAGTCATCATACAGGTCCACCATGCGCTGGCTGGGCTGCTTTTTTCGGAAACCTTTCTCCCGCGTGGCCACAATCACGATCTTGTCAAAGCCCTGGCGCAGCGCCCAGTTGATGGGGATGGGGCGGCGCAGCCGCCGTCCAGGTAGCTGTGGCCGCCGATCTTGACCGGCACGGATGCCAGCGGCAAACTGGCCGAAGCCTTGACCGCCTGCTTAAAGTCCAAACCTGGCTGGTCTTTTTCAAAGTAGACTGCCTTGCCGGTCTCCACGCAAGTGGCCACGGCAAACATTCGCTGGCCGCCGTTTTTAAACATATCCTCGTCAAAGGGGACTTCCTTTTCAATGTCATTCAGCAAAAAGTTCAAGCCGAACAAGCTACCGCCTTTCACTGCCGCCAGCGGGCCAAAGTACCGCCGGTCGTGGCGGTAGCGCAGGTTGATGCTGGCCGCGCGGCCAGGCTGGTGGGCCACATAGTTATAGGCGTTCAGTGCCCCGGCCGACACCCCCGCCACGGCAGGGAAGTACAGGTCATGCTCCATCAAAATATCCAGCGCACCGGCGGTATACAGCCCGCGCAGCGAGCCACCCTCCAGCAAAATTAACGAATTTTCCGGCAGTTTTGTGTTCATAAGCGCACCCTCCATTTATACAAATTATTGTAGCGCGGGGCGGCGGGTATCGCAAGCGAAAGCTGTTGTACAAAACCCAAAAAATGTGGTAAAATGCAGGCAAAGTATTGTTGCCAACAAAAGGAGTCCCTTATGATCGAACTGCACGCCGAAGCTCCCAAAATTATCGTCCCGCTGTTTGCCCGCACTCTGCCGGAGCTGACCGCCCAGGCCGCCGCTGCGCAGCGTGCCGACGCCGCTGACCTGGTGGAGCTGCGCCTGGACCCGCTGCCCCGGCAGGATTGGCCGACAGCTTTGGCCCAGGTGCGCGCCGCCATAACGAAACCGCTCATCGTGACCATCCGCACAGCGCGGGAGGGCGGTGAAGTCGACCTGACCCCCACCGAGTACGGCGAAGCCTGCCAGGCACTTTTGGCGCAGGGCAGTGCAGACGCACTGGACATTGAATGGCTGGCGGACAAGACCCTGACCGAGGAGCTGCGGGACGCCGCCCACCGGGCGGGTGTTTCGGCGCTGTTCAGCGAGCACCACTTTGGTTCCACGCCCGACACAGGCGTCATGACTGACACACTGGTGGACATGCTGGATCTGGGCGCAGACATCGCCAAGCTGGCCGTCATGCCCCGCAACCGCGCCGACGCCGCCCGCCTGCTGTTGGCTACGGCTCAGGCGGCCGCCCAGCGCCCGGGCAAAGCCCTTATTACTATGAGTATGGGCCGCGACGGCGCCGTGACCCGCTTCTGCGGCGGCGCGTTTGGCAGCGCGGCCACTTTTGGCACGCTGTCCGCCGCCAGCGCCCCCGGCCAGCCGCCGGTGACCCTGCTGAAAGAAAAGCTGATTTTAGGCGAAGATTTATGAAATACCGTGCATTTTTACCGGCTCTGACCCTTCTTTTGCTGACGGCCTGCGGCAAAGCGGAGCTGACCGGCATCAGCCTACAGCCGGTCACCATGCAGGCCGGGGAAACCGCCGAAGCCGCTGTGCAGTACGAGACCGCAGGCAAAGCTTCAGACACCGCGATCCAAACTGCGGTAGATGCCAACCACTGGACCTGGCAGATCGGGGACGAGAACATTGCCACCGTGAACAGCCAGGGCGTCGTCACTGGGCTGCACGGCGGTGAGACCACCCTGACCTTGACGGACGCCAGCGGCGACCTGACCGCCAGCTGCACCGTGCAGGTGACCAACCCGCTGCGGGAGCTTATTCTAAACGACATTGTGCTGTACCTTGACGAGCGCACCGAGATCGTTTTGGATTATGACGGCACCGAGCGAATCTCCCATTATCCGTCCAGCCATGCCAGCATCCTCTGCCGCTTTGTGCCGGAGGATGCCACCGGCCGCGAGCCGGTGACCTACCAAATCGCGGATGAAAGCATCGCCAAGCTGGACGGGCAGTGGCTGGTGCCGGTGGCCTACGGGACCACGACCCTGACCGCCACATGCAGTGGCAAGACGGCCACCGCCACGGTCACTGTGGTGCGCATCCCGGAGGAGATTCATCTAAACATTAAGGAGATTCGGCTGAAGCCGGGGGAGACCGTCCAGCTTTCGGCGGAGTTTGAACCGGCCGACGCAGACCTGTACACGGCCCTGCGCTGGACCACCGACACCCGGGGCGTTGCCACCGTAGACGAAAACGGCCTGGTAACCGCGGTCGGCCCCGGATACACCTACATCCATGACCTCCACCCTGAGCGACTACCCGGAAGGGTATTGCGACGTCACGGTGGAGAACGGGGAATAATATTGATAAAAAGGGGCTGCACCACACCCGGTGCATCTCCCTTTTTTATGTATGGGTATTTACTAAAACTGTAAGTATCGAAGTTCCTGTTGCTAATTATAAAAAAGCACACGCTAAAATGTTCCATGTGGAACATTTTACGGCCTACTTTTCTATTAAACATAATTGCCGTAAACTAGGCTTTATGTTATGATAAAGATAACTTTCGTGCTATGAGGTGACCGCTATGACCGCTGCGCAGCAACAACAAGCCGCAAAGAATTTTGCCTCCTACTGGAAAGGCAAAGGCTACGAAAAAGGCGAGAGCCAACCTTTTTGGCTGTCGCTTCTTCGGGATGTGTACGGGGTCGAACACCCTGAACAGTTTATCCAGTTTGAGGAGCAGGTCCACCTCGATCACACCAGCTTTATTGATGGCACCAGTCCCGCCACCCATGTTCTGATCGAACAAAAAGGCCTGGGCAAGGATCTGAACAAGCCCATCAAACAATCCGATGGGGCACTGCTGACACCTTTCGAGCAGGCAAAGCGGTATATTCTGGAACTGCCCGTATCGAAGCATCCGCGCTGGGTGGTAACGTGCAATTTCAGTACCTTCTATGTGTACGATATGGAACGCACGCGCGGTGAGCCGGAAATCATTCAGCTGGAAAACCTAGAGCAGGAATACTATCGGCTTCAGTTTCTTGTTGACGCCGGAAACGAACACCTCAAACGGGAGATGGAAGTTTCCATTGCATACAGCATGCCGGGTTTATAGTCTGCATATGTGACTGGTTTTCGCTGACCATAGATTTTTATATCGGATTTATCCTTTGCGGTAAGCCAAAGATACTTTACAGAATCTTTGTATTGGGCATCATAAGCTCTGTATTCTTGCCCTTTCTTTATGGTAAGATTCTTCATTACGACTTGTGCTTGTGTCATTTCTACAAATGCACCATTTTCTTAAATTTTCAGCTTTTAAGTTGCTGTCTTTAACAAAAAAAAAAAAACGGCCACGCTTTTCCTTACGGAAGAACAGTGACCGTCAACATTGACAGGTTTTCTTAACTTTGAGATTTTTTTCCTTTTGTACTTTATTATTATACCCACTTTCACATTTGACGCTAAAAAACAGCTTTTTATGCCTGTATGATTCATACAGGCATAATTGATTTTTGACGTAGTTGCAATTACATTTTTTACTTTTTATAAAAAAGGCAGCTGCCTACCCAAAAGAGTAAGCAACTGCCTTTAATTCTTACGCACTCCGTATGGAGTGCAACATCGCCAGCAAGATATTCCGTAATCGTCAAGTTATTTGATTCTGCGCATTTTCTTCTTCCATGTTTTTCTTGTATGCTTGTTCATGTTTTTTCAATTTTCTTGCTTTTTCGCATTCTATTCTATATCGTTCATTTTGTAGTGCAGTGATTCGTTTATCTTCTGCATCCGCTTCTTTTTTGTCGGTTGTATGATAATATTTAAAACGATTGTAAACTCTACACGCCATTGCAGCAGCTATTGCAAAAATTTCAGCAAGAACCAAGAGTATAAAGAGGAGCCATTCTTCCTGCTCTGGAATATCATGGTGGATACGGTCTGGAGGGTATCCTAACATTAAGAACAACGCACCAAAAATAAAAAGTGGAGCGATAAATCTAGCGCGAGGACCAAGGAAAATCCGTCTGTGCCGCCCATTGCTCCTGATATACTGTTTGCAGCACCTGTTACGTTACCAACGGAGACTTGTAGGGCTGCATTGGCAACTTGCGCAGCTTTTATATTTTTCCGTGTTTTCTTTGACATCTTCTTTGTATCTGTTGATGGGATGCAAACAGCAAAAGCAAGAAGAGCAAAAATTCCCGGTAAACCGGCAAGTCCACCATACAACCAGTATTCATCAAATGCGTAGCTGTTTCCTGAATAGCCTCCAATTTTATTACATCCTACTATGCAAAACGCGATGACGGTAAGATATGCAATGATATTAAGACCTACTAAAAGCATATATCTATGACGTAGTTTTCTCTGAATTTTATCAATTTGAATTGGGTCTGTTTCAACCATGACTTTTCTCCTCCAAATGTATTGGCAATGTGATTGTTGATTTACGATTCTTGACGTTTGTGTTGTATTGGATTACCTGTATTTGTTTGATTTGTGCCATGATTTCTTCTGCCTTGAGCACCTAAAACTGCATCTCGTTTTTATTTTTGTGCGTATTTTATTGCGCGATTTTTCTTTACAATCAGCACTGCTTGTCACCACCTTTATTATTAGTATACCAACTTTACAACACTTATAAGGTGTGGCAATTCCTCCCCCACATGAATGAGGGGGAATCCTTGCCACTATTTCTTAAACTATGTATGCATCACAATGCTGCTTTTTCCAGTACAGGTCATCGATGATATCCGAAAGGTACTGGTTTTGCTTTAAGACGAAAAACGATACCGGATTATGCTTTGCAATAAAATCAAATCTCGTTCGTTCGTCGTAAATATCTTTCATGTGGCTCAGCCACTTTGAAAAATCCTTGATATGTGAATTATTCCGAAGTACAAACCTACCGAACCATTGTTGCTTAATGATTTGTCTTTCCTTTGCTCGCTCTTCGGCTTCTTGCTTATTCCATACGATATTGTCAGGTTCGACAATTATATAGGGAATCTTCCGCCTATCCATTTCGTCTATGACGGATTCCGTTTGGCAAACGAAGACGAAATCGTATTTTCCCGATTTTGCTTCTTCCATAAAGCCATTTACGTACTCTTTTTCCCATCCAGCAGTTTTTTCATAAGTAGAACTATCACTATCCCGCATTGAATAACCATATTTATCTTCCACAAGCTGGTCAAGAATCTTGTTCATATTATCCTCGGCTGCTTGCGGTTGATTTTATACTCTAAAAAATACTAAATGTTTTTCGTTGTTATAATCGAGGAAAACAGGATTTATGTAGATGAAAAGGGCAAGCCGTATAAAACTGCCGGTAAAATTGACTATGTGGCAGGGTGGTACTATAAGGCGGCCAAACTGATGCAGAATACCCCGATACACACCGCCTTTGTTTCGACGAACTCTATCACGCAAGGCGAACAGGTCGCGGGGGTTTGGAAACCACTCTATGACCAATTTGGGATACACATTGATTTTGCACATCGGACGTTTCTGTTGGGACAGTGAGGCTAATGCGAAAGCTCATGTGCATATGCCGCGAAAGCCCCTTTACTGTTCGACACTTCACGGTTTTAAAATTAGGCGGGGAACAACTAAAAAAGGTAGAAGTGCTGCGCCTACAAAGGCTTTTGCGCAGCGCTTCTACCCTCTGGAAAGATTGATTTTTTCTGAAAGTGTGGTACGATTGTGGTACACGTCAAATGGTAAAAGAAAAAGTCCTCAATTTCTAACGAATTTTCGTTAAAAATCAAGGACTACATTTGGTGACCCGTACGGGAATAGAACCCATGTTACAGCCGTGAAAGGGCCGTGTCTTAACCGCTTGACCAACGGGTTTATATAATACAAGATTTCGCTAAAACAGCAAGCAACTTATCGGCTACTATTGCAACCGACCCCAAGTATTTTAGCGAAACCTTGTATCATGTGGTAGCGGTAACTGGATTTGAACCGGTGACACTTCGGGTATGAACCGAATGCTCTAGCCAACTGAGCTATACCGCCACATTTGTTGAGGCGCACTCGAAAGTGCTTTATTATTATACGAAAAAGCGGGGTCCATGTCAAGTATTTTTCCCGACTTTTTTGAAAAAATACCAAAAAAATTCCCGCATTGCGGCTGCAGTGCGGGAATAAGCGCTTGTTACAAAATTACTTTGTTGGGGACCAGCACGGCCTTGCCGCCCATGTAGGGCTGCAGGACTTCGGGATGGTCACAGTGCCATCGGCCTGCAGATGGTTCTCCAGGAAGGCGATCAGCATACGCGGCGGGGCCACGCAGGTATTGTTCAGGGTATGGGCCAGCTGGGTCTTGCTTCTCATCCTTATAGCGGATGTGCAGGCGGCGGGCCTGGGCGTCGCCCAGATTGAGCAGCTGCAAACCTCAAAATATTTCTGCTGGCGGGGCTCCAGGCCTCGATGTCGCAGCTCTTGACCTTCAGGTCAGCCAGGTCTCCGGAGCAGCACTCCAGCTGACGGACGGGGATCTCCATAGAGCGTAACAGTTCAACAGAGTTCTTCCACAGCTTGTCGTACCAGGTCATGCTGTCCTCGGGTTTGCAGACAACGATCATCTCCTGCTTCTCAAACTGGTGGATACGGTATACGCCGCGCTCCTCGATGCCGTGCGCACCCTTTCTCCTTACGGAAGCAGGGCTGTAGCTGGTCAGGGTCAGGGCAGCTTCTCGCCATCAATGGTCTGGTCGATGAAACGGCCGATCATGGTATGCTCAGAGGTACCGATCAGGTACAGATCCTCTCCCTCGATCTTGTACATCATGGCATCCATCTCGGGGAAGGACATAACGCCCTTGACCACATCGCCGTGCATCATGAACGGGGGGATGACGTAGGTGAAGCCCTTGTTGATCATGAAGTCGCGGGCGTAGGCCAGCACAGCTTCGTGCAGGCGGGCGATGTCGCCCAGCAGGTAGTAGAGCCGTTGCCGGAAACGCGGCCGGCGGCATCCAGATCGATACCTTCAAAGCTCTCCATGATGTCCACATGGTAGGGGATGGGGTAATCGGGCACAACAGGCTCGCCGAAGCGCTGGACCTCGACGTTGCAGCTGTCATCGGGGCCGATGGGCACGCTGGGGTCGATCATCTGGGGGATCGTGTACATGATCTCCTGGATCTTGGCCTGCAGCTCGGTCTCTTTGGCCTCCAGCTCTTTCAGGCGGTCAGCCTGAGCGGTGACCTGCTTCTTGATTTCCTCGGCCTCGGCTGCCTTGCTGGGGTCCTTCTTGGCCTGGCCCATCAGAGCACCGATCTGCTTGGACAGCTTGTTGCGGTTGGCGCGCAGGTCGCTGGCCTCGCCGATGGCAGCGCGGTACTCGGCATCCAGCTTGATGACCTCGTCGACCAGGGGCAGCTTGGCATCCTGGAACTTTTTGCGGATGTTTTCCTTGACTGCCTCCGGATTTTCACGGACAAAACGAATGTCTAACATGATGATTCTCCTCTATATTTTTCTATACTTTATAGAAAACCAGGTTGATTATTCGGCCTCCGGGTCGTAATGGCCCAGCAGATCGGCGAACTTTTGCAGCATTTCATCGCTGTAAAAGTCAATCTTCAGCGAGCCTTTGCCATCTTTGTATTCCACGTGGACCTCGCTGCCGGTCACTTCTTTTAGGGCCGCTTCGATCTCCACCGCGCGCTTGGGGCGGTTGAAGGGGTCTGGCTTTGGTTTGGGCGGTTTGGCAGGCTTGGCCAGCTTTTTGCAAAGGGCTTCGGTCTGGCGGACGTTCAGCCCGTTGGCCTCGATTTCCTCGGCCGCCTGCTGCATCAACTCCTGTGTGGGCAGGCCCAGCAGCACTTTGGCGTGCCCGGCACTTAAAATGCCCTCACTGACTTTATGGCGGACCTCCTGCGGCAACGCCAGCAGGCGCAGGCTGTTGGTGACGGAGCTGCGGCTTTTACCCAGCTTTTTGGCGGCCGTTTCCTGCGTCAGGCCGTACTTTTCAATCAGCTGGTGGCAGCCCTCGGCTACCTCGATGGGATTCAGGTCCTCGCGCTGCAGGTTTTCGATCAGCGCCAGGGCTGCGGCTTGTTCGTCCGATACATCCTTGATGATGACCGGCACCTCATCCAGCCCGGCCAGCCGGGCGGCACGCCAGCGGCGCTCGCCCGCAATGATGATGTAGCCGGTGCCCAGCTTTTTGGGGCGTACAGCAATGGGCTGCAGCAGGCCGTTTTCGGTAATGCTGTCGGCCAGCTGGTTCAGCGCATCGTCGTCAAACTGCTTGCGGGGCTGCGCGGGGTCGGGTTCGATCTCCCGCAGCGGCAGGGTAGAGGCAGCCGCATCATCCGATGAGGTCTCGGGCAGGTCGGCAAACAGCAGGTCAAGGCCCTTGCCTAAGCCGCCCATTTTCTTTTTTGCCATCGGCTCACCTCTCGTTCTTGCTTAAAAATTCCCGTGCCAGTTCCATGTAAGCCTCGCAACCTTTGCCGTTCGGCTCATAGAAATTGATGGGCATGCCGAAGCTCGGTGCCTCAGACAGGCGCACCGAGCGGGGGATGACCGCCTTGAACACCTTGTCCCCGTAGTACTTTTTGACCTGGGCCACCACCTGCATTGTCAGGTTCAGCCGGCCGGAGTACATGGTAAAGAGCACGCCCTCAATGTCCAGATAACGGTTATACTTTTTTCGCACCATTTTTAAGGTGTTCATCAGCTCCGTCAGGCCTTCCAGCGCGTAGTATTCGCACTGCAGGGGGATCAGCACGGTATCGGCGGCGCACAGGCCGTTGATGGTCAGCAGATCCAGCGAGGGCGGGCAATCGATGAAAATATAATCGTACAGCGGCAATAATGGGGCCAGCACGCTGCGCAGGCGCATCTCGCGCGGGGCAGGTTGACCAGCGCCACAGCAGCGCCGGCCAATTGGGTGTTGGAGGGAAGCAGGTCGGCATTATACTCGGTCTTGACGATGGCGTTGCGCACATCGTCGTCCTCGATCAGGCAAGTATAAATGTCGGATTCCAGCTTGTTTTTGGCAATGCCGTAACCGCTGGAAGCATTGCCCTGGGGGTCGAGGTCTACGACAAGGACCTTTTTGCCCAGTGCTGCCACGCAGGCGCTGAGGTTTACGGCGCTAGTCGTTTTTCCCACGCCTCCTTCTGGTTTGCTACTGCGATTACCTTTGCCACGCTTTTCCCTCCGTCTTTTTGCATTTTAAGACGGTTTTGTCCGTCTGGATTCTATTATAGCACAAGGAAACACTATAAAAGGGGCAAACGTAATGTTCTGTAAAATGTTCCACGTGGAACATTTTACAGGGTCTTCTATTTTCAGTGCTTTATACCTCGGTCGCGTACTCTTTGGCTGGCTCCTGCGGCGGAGTCGTTGGCTGCTGCACAGGGAGGCCGTCACTGCCTACGGGGATGCGCACAATGTACTCTAGGCACCCGTCATGCTTATCACAGTGGGTAGTTGCCTGGATGCCCTTCTGGGTCATCAGGTCAACGGCATGCTGCAGGGTATTTACAAAAGCGGACATCCCGCACCATGGGATGGTGCGGCGGCAGGCTGGGGCTGTTGGGGGCGGCCAACATCTGGTCCACCAGTTTGTCCGCCTGCCGCACGCTGAGCTTATCCCGCGCCATCTTTTCCAGTGCCGGGGTACGGCGGCTCTCTGGCAGGCGCAGGGCTGCGCGGGCATGGCGCTCGGTCAGGTGGTTGGCGGTGCAAAGCTGCTGCTGTTCCGGTGTAAGGGTAAGTAAACGCAGTTTGTTGGCCAGGGCAGGCTGACTTAACCCCAGCCGCCTTGCAGCCTCGGCCTGGGTACAGCCCCACAGGCGGATTACCTCTTTAATGCCGCGGGCAGTATCAAAGGGGTCCAGCTGGCTGCGCTGCAAGTTTTCCAACAGACCCAGTGCGGCGGATTCGCTGTCATCGTAGTCCGCCAAAATGGCAGGCACTTTTTCCAGCTTGGCAAGGCGGCAGGCGCGCAGGCGGCGCTCACCCGCGATGAGCTGGTATTTCCGCAGCCCCACCCGCCGCACGCTGATGGGCTGCAGCAGACCATTTTGCAGAATACTGACGGCTAGCGCCGCAATCTCCGGCTCGTCAAAAGCCGTGCGGGCCTGGTAAGGGGACGGTTCGATGCAGTCAACGGGCAGCATGACAATGCGCCCTTGTTTTTGTAGTTCATTCTTAGCCACTTTTGATTCCTCCCTGCGGGTGATTATCACATAAAAAATGCTATGCTTTTCCCTGGGAAAAGCATAGCACGAACTGGAAAAAAGTGGAAGAGAAATCGTTCGCTGGATTTTGGCCCTTTTCGCGGTTTTACAGCGGCTTCTTGGCAATTTTGCCGCCGTTTCTGGGGTAAACGGTCGGAGTCTGCGATATTTTTTCGCACACCACCAGCCCGCGGGCACTGCCATCGGGCAGGGTGAACTGCCGGGTCTCGCGGTATTTACCGCCCAGCTTCTTTAAAGCGTTAACTGCGGCCTTGGCTTCGGCGTCAGCTTCGGGGCCTTTCATGGCGATGAACACGCCGCCGACTTTGACCAGCGGCAGGCAGTATTCACTCAACACCGGGAGGCTGCCACGGCGCGGGCGCTGGCAATATCGAACTGCTCACGCCAGACTTTGCGGGCGGCTTCCTCGGCGCGTTCCTTGGCGAACTCCACGCCGGTCAGACCCAGCTCGGCGCAGGCATACTTTAAAAATTCTACACGCTTGCCGGTAGGTTCCATCAAGGTCAGCTCTAGGTCCGGTTTATAAATTTTAGCCACGATGCCGGGGAAACCTGCGCCGGTGCCCACGTCCACCATCTTGCCCTGCACTTCAGGCTGGGCGGCAAACAGCAGGCTGTCAGAAAAGTGGCGGTCCTCGATGCCCCGGGGCTGGTGATGGCCGTCAGGTTGACCTTCTCATTATAGCTCACCAAAATTTCAGCGTAGTGATCCAGCTGGTCCAGCTGTGCAGGGGAGAGGCTGATGTTCCACGTGGAACATTTTTCAGCCAGGCGGTTTTTATCGATCATAGTTTAATACTCATTTCTGTTTCAGCAGCACAATGCTCAGCTGGGCCAGGTCGCTGGGGAGACACCGGGATGCGCCCGGCCTGGGCCAGCGTGCGGGGACGGATCTTCTGTAATTTTCACGGGCTTCCAGCGTGATCATCTCAATGGGGCTGTAATCGAAGTCCTCAGGATCTTCACATTCTCATGGCGCTGAATGTCCGGATCAACCGTTCCTCACGGGCAATATAGCCGGCGTAGCGGATCCGGTCTCGATGCGCTGGGCCATGGCAGGTCACACCCTCGCCGCGACCGATGACTTTGGCGATCAGCTCATAGCTGATGTAGGGACGGCGCATCAGTTCCAGCGCCGTGCCGCCGATTTCCCCCAGTTCGGTGTCTTCGGGCGCGGCGGCTTTCAGGTCGGCCAGCCGCACCGTGGTTTTGGCCAGGCGGTCCATCTCGTTCTGCTTGATCTCGCGATCCTTGCAGAATACTGCCCACCGGTCATCCTGTACCAGACCGTACTCCCGGCCGATAGGGGTCAGACGTTCGTCGGCGTTATCCTGCCGCAGGCTCAGGCGGTATTCACTGCGGCTGGTCATCATGCGGTAGGGGTCCATGACACCCTTGGTCACCAGGTCATCCACCAAAGTTCCCAGGTAACTGGTGTGGCGGGCCAGCACCAGCTCATCCTTTTCCAGCGCGTGGCGGGCGGCGTTCAGGCCGGCAAGCAAGCCCTGGGCGGCAGCTTCCTCGTAGCCAGAGGTTCCGTTGAACTGCCCCGCGCCATAAATGCCCGCGACCACCTTGCTTTCCAGCGTAGGCTTTAATGTGGTGGGTCGACGCAATAGTACTCGATAGCGTAGGCCGGGCGCATGATTTCCAGATGCTCAAACCCCTTGATGGTACGGTACATGGCATTCTGCACCACCTCTGGCAGGCTGGAAGAAAGGCCCTGCAGGTACATTTCCTCGGTGTCCTCGCCGCAGGGCTCTACAAAAATGGGGTGGCGCTCCTTATCCTTAAAACGCACCACTTTATCCTCAATGGAGGGGCAGTAGCGCGGGCCGACGCCCTGATGTCTCCGCCGTAGAGCGGCGAACGGTGCAGATTATCCAGAATGACCTTGTGGGTCTCGGGGTTGGTGTAAGCGATGTAGCAATCCACCTTGTTGTGCATCGGCTCTCGCGTTAAAAAGCTGAAAGGCTGCAATTCCTCATCCGGGTCGCCGGGCTGACGCTCCAGCTGGGTAAAGTCGATGCTGCGGCGGTGAACGCGGGCCGGAGTGCCGGTCTTAAACCGGCGCAGCGTAAAGCCCTGCTCCACCAGGCATTTGGTCAGTGCCGTGGCGGCATGGGTACCGTCGGGACCGCTGTCGTAGTGCGCCTCGCCCACAAAGATGCGCCCGCCCAGCGTGGTGCCGGTGGCGATGACCAGCGCCTTGCAGCTATAGTAGCCGTTTAAATTGGTGATGACGCCAGACTTTGCCTTCCTGAATATCCACGGCCACGATCCGGCCTGATGGATGTCCAGGTTCGGCGTTTTCTCCAGCGCGTGTTTCATCCACATGTGGTAACGCTTGCGGTCGGTCTGCACACGCAGGTTGGACGGCAGGGCCCTTGCCCCGGTTCAGCATGCGGCTCTGCAAAAGGTGGCGTCGGCGGCAATGCCCATCAGACCGCCCAGGGCGTCCACTTCCCGCACTAGATGCCCCTTGGCGGTACCTCCGATGGACGGGTTGCAGGGCATGTTGCCGATAAAATCCAGCGACAGGGTGAACACTGCGGTCCTGGCCCCCAGTGTCGCTGCTGCTGCGGCGCAGCCTCGATGCCCGCATGCCCGGCACCGATCACGACCACATCATAACTTCCCAGTTTATCCATACGTTTTTCCTCTATCATTTACCCACACAAAACGTCTCAAATACTTCTCTATGGTCGCGTCGCTGGCATCCTCGCCGGTCAGATCGCACAGGGCCTGCAACGCATCGGTCAGGCAGATACCGGTAGCGTCCAGCCCAAAGCCTGCCTGCCGGGCCTTCATCGCTTCGGCAATGGCATCCCGCGCACGGGTGGCGGCCGCCAGCTGGCGGGCATTGCACAACTGCGCTTCGGGTCCAGCTGGCTGTGCCCAGCAGTTCGGCCACGGCATCGGTCAAGGGTTGCAAACTGTCAGCCCTTTGGCGCAGAGGGTGATGACCTTTTTAAAATAGGGCTGCAAGCTCTGGGCCGCGTTCTCTGTGGAATTGGCCAGATCCTCTTTGTTCAAAATTGCCAACGCAGGGCGATTCTGGCAACGGTGGGCAATTTCTAAATCGGCGTCGGTCAGTGGCTGGGCGGCATCGAACACGGCCAGCACCAGCCCGGCTTCGTCCAGCTTTTTCCAGCTGCGGCGGATGCCCTCGGCTTCGATGGCATCGCCGTCGGCGCCCACGTCCCGCACACCGGCAGTATCAAACAGGTTCAGCCGGATCTCGCCCAGCTGGACGGCCTGCTCCACAATATCGCGGGTAGTACCACCACCAGCCATAAATGGCCCGGTCAAAACCGGCCATCAGGTTCAGCAGCGTACTTTTGCCACGTTGGCCCAGCAGCACAATCCACGCCCCGGCGCAGCACCGCACCGGCACCATAACCACGGATCAGGCTGTCCAGCTCAGCTTTCTGGCCGCCTAATGTTTTCAGCAGATGCTCATCGGAAAGTTCCGGCACGTCCTCCTCGGGGTAGTCGATCCAGGCGGTCAGGTGGGCTTTCAGGCTTTGCAGCACAGTCATGGCGCCGATGCGTTTTGCCAGCCGCCCATCCAGGGGACTTTACAGCGCGGCGCCCTGGCGGCCGTTGGCGGCGATGACTTCCATCACGGCCTCGGCCTGGGTCAACGACATGCGGCCATGCTCCAGCGCGCGGCGGGTGAACTCACCTGGTCCTGCGGGGCTGTGCCTGCGGTAATAAGGGCTTCCAGCAAGCCGTCCGCCATAGCGGTACCTCCGTGGACCGAAAGCTCGATGACATCCTCGCCGGTATAGGAGTGGGGGGCGCGGAAGAAGAGAGCGATCGTTCCCCGCCCGTGCAGCAGGTAGTGGCCCAGCATGGCGGTGTAGCCCTGGCCTCGGCCACCTTGCGTCCCATGTGGAGCGGGACGAAGATCTTTCCACAATGGGGTAGGCGTCCGGCCCTGATACCCGCACCACGGCAATGCCGCCGGTGCCGGGGCGTTGCCAGTGCACAGATTGTCTGCTGTAAGCGATCCACTGCGATACCTCCGTGAAGTAAAGTTTCTAACACTTTATCATACCACGAATTTTTCTTTTCC
>SCPN01000542.1_pt1 | contig 90185 bp, 86 predicted proteins | sample 6106831 | NCBI WGS metagenome assembly SCPN01 (sample SAMN10720447, study PRJNA508395) | human gut metagenome | isolation source: Participant 1, 0 month
TATCCGCAGCACCATTTTTTCCCTCTTCATCCTCTGTAAAGGTTGAAAAATATTCTCCTCCGCAGGACATAAACTCATCAAAGCCCATATCTGCAGCTGCTTGTTCCGCTTTACTGATGATATCCTCCGGTGGTGCATTCAGGGATGTGCCGGCTGCCGGAGCGTCACCCACCGGCATATAGTTTCCTCCATTTTCCAGATAGGAAACCATGAAACTGATCCAGCGCCAATCGGGAGTCAGTTCATTGCCAAGGCTTACAACATAATCTTTTCCGTCCGCGGTAACATTGCCCATCAGCCAGTTTTTTTCAGGAGTCCCATTTGCCGCGGCGTCCGGATCGTACTGTACCTTTGCTTCAATTTCCCTTGTGCCCACCGTCTCAGGCGCATACTTCAGCATTTCCTCAAAGTTTTTTATTGCTTCCCCGTAGCTTCTTTCGTCCCCGTATTCATCCACATAGGTTGCGCCCGTGGCTTCCAGCCTCTTCAGCTCCTCTATCCGCTGCTCAATTTCCGCTTTTGTAAAGCCATGGGCCGGATCGTCTTCCTCCACCGCACGTTCCCACAGTGCCCCGCCACCCAGCAGCACACGGTTAACCGCATCATAATCCTCCTGGGTAAAAGTGCGGGAAGCCACGGTTTTCAGCCGGAAGCCCTCCGCCGCGGGAACCGTGACGGACGCGTCCACCGATACCGAAAGCTCCCCGCTGTATCTGAAAACTCCAGGGCAAAACGGCTGGGCGCCTGCACCTGCTCTGCGATACTGCCCTCTGCCGCGGCCTGCGGCGCCTGTGTACTTTCCTCCTTCGGTTTTACCAAATCCTCCTGAGGCTCCGGGGTTCCCCCGCATCCGGCAAAAACGGAGGCCGCCAAACCTGCCGCCATGATTACAGCCATCCAACGCTTACTTTTTCTCATTTCAATTCCCTCTTTCCGTATTTGTGTTACTGTTCACTCCGTGACCAGTAACTGTATAAATCCATTAAAAATTGCCTGCGGCAATGGGATTTATACACTCTTGAATCACTTTCTTACGTACTGTGCAGTAAATGCACAGTACTGAATGAACAGTAACGTATTTGTTTCATCTCTGCCTGTTTCAGGGCAGCCGCCCTGCGCATCTGCGCGAAACGTTATGCTTCAGGCATAAACCAAGCATACGCCTGTGCCTCGTAAAAAGTATGCAGCAGGATGTAAACATTTTGCAAACAGGGTTATATTTTCAAACATACGCAAGCCCCGGCCGGACCGTTACCAGTCGTTTCAGTTCCTTCACAGCTTCCGTCAGGCTTCCCCCTGGAAAACCACCGTTACACGGGTTCCTTCCCCTTCCCTGCTTTCGATATGGAGGGACGCGTTATGAAGCTCCGCTATCCTGCTGCAAAGTGCCAGCCCAAGGCCGATGCCCCCGGCTTTTCTGCTGCGGGATTTATCCACCATATAGAACGCCTCTGTAACGCGGGGCAAATCTCCGGGCGGTATTCCCCTGCCCTGATCGGTGACGCTAATTTCATTTCCGGCAGCCTCCAGTCGAATGGCATCACCCTCTTTTCCGGCTTTCACAGCGTTATCTATCAGATTAATAAGAAGACTTTCAAAAAGATCCCTGTCCAGCCTGCGCATCTGGCCGTCCGACCGGGTTTCCAACGTCATCCCGCACTCCTCCAGGTGATATTTTTCCAAATCCGCCACCCGGGAAAACAGATCCTCCACCTCCGTCTCCTCCAGCCTGATACTATCGTTATCATACAGACCGATCAGGTTCATCAGCTTGCCGGACAGACGCTCCAGCCTCCTGCACTCATCATGAATACGATGCAGCGCCTGTTCCCGCCGCTCCTCGCTCAGCTTCACATGCAGCAGGGTATCGGAATAACCGATGATTGATGTCATAGGCGTTTTCAACTCATGGGTCAGGCTTCCAAGCAGCATCCCGCGCTGCGCCGAAACCTTTTCCAGCTCCGTCACCTGCTCCTCAATCCGGTCCGCCATACGGTTAAAGGAAGCCGCCATGGCGCCGATTTCATCCTTTGAACCAGCCTGCGCCCGCTGCCCGAGCCTTCCCTCGCTGATATCCGCAGCCGCCTGCTGCAGCTTGCGCAGCGGCTTCAGCAGCCTGCCGTTATGAAAAATAATCCAGCACCGATATGACTGCCGCCGCAAAGATAAATCTCCGCAAACAGCCAGGCCTGTTTTTCCATATCCGCATAAAGCTCCGTAATGTCCTGCACCAGGACAAGCCGGTAGTCCGAAAGGGAATCCGCGGGCAGTTTTTTCCCGAGAATCAGCAGATGCTGCTCCCCCACCTGCCGGAAATCCGCGGAAGCCTCCGTCCCCGCCCAGCGCTTCTCCCGCGGGTTTACCAAATCAAAAGCCGTGAGATTGCAGACAACCTCCCCGTCCTTAATCAATATGTATTTTGAAGCGCCGTATTTTTTTAAAATATAATTATAAAATGAGCTTCTGGTTGCCTCCGTGTAGCCCTCAAGCTCGCTGTCGCTGATTTCCTTTCCCAGCGCATAGGCGGTGGCATGAAGCTGCTGCTCATAATTTTCCACCGTTTTTGTCTCATTATACTGTACGGTGCGGTGAACCACAATTCCCCCTGTGACGCCGGTCGTCACAAGCAGTACGGAGGTGGTCAGAAGAGAAATTTTTTTCCAAAGCTTCATATTCAATCCTCCAGCCGGTAGCCTGTTTTGGGAATGGTCCGTATGACCTCAAAAAAATCCAGCTTCTTGCGCAGCCGCCCGATATGCACATCCACGGTTCTGGTTTCCCCCATATAATCGCTGCCCCAGACCTGATTCAAGAGCTGCTCCCTGGAAAAAGCCACATTTTTATTAGCCGCCAGAAGCACCAGCAGCTCATACTCCATCGGCTTGAGGGCCACCGGAATTCCCGCCTTCATGACCTGATGCTCCTTCCTGTCAATCCTCACGTCGCGGATTTCAATGATTTCCTTCCCCCTGCCTGTCCGTTCCAGCACCTTTTCCATACGCACCAGCAGCTCCAGCACCTCAAAGGGCTTCACAATATAATCCTCCGCCCCCGCCCGCAGCCCGTGTACCTTGGAAATCACATCCGCCTTGGCCGTAAGATATATCACCGGAATTCCGGCCGACTGCATACACCCCATCAATTCAAACCCATCCTTGCCCGGCAACATAATATCAACCAACGCCAGCGCATAAGACAAGCCTCCCTCTCCGCCGCCGGCCAAACCCGAAACGATTTTTTCCGCCTCCACCCCATCATAAACCGGAACCGGCTCATACCCCGCCGCCTCCAGATTCATACAGATAAGCTCCGATATGGAAGCATCATCCTCAATCACTAAAATTCTCGTCTTCATCCTCTTTCCCCTCATCCGCACAACAATCAAATCCCCCGCTGCAAGGAACAGAATATTTATCCTTTAAAAAATTATGTACTAAAAATACCGCCTGCCCATAATCCCCTTTAGTGTAACACACCATCCCCAGAAAAAAAGCACCAAAATGTAAACATACCCTCAGCCCGGAAAGGAACCGCCCTTCGTCCGCAAAAACGTTGCGGCCCGGGGAGGGGAAGGGAGTTTTACGGACACATTTTCAGGCCATGGAGATGAGACTTAAAAAAGTGTCAGCCCCACCTGACACTTTTTTCGCCCAAGGCTCATCGCAATGCCCGAAACTGGTCCGTAAACTCCCCTTCGGACCGCAATTTTACGGACGAAGGGGCAGTCCACTCTTCCGAGAGGCCGCCTTCTCCTATCGGAGGTTCACACCCCCATTATTTTTTCATTTTGGGTTTGAAAATAAGGGAGGCAATGTAGCCGAAGATAAGCGCGGCGGCGGTCCCTACGGCACCCGCCTTGAAGCCGCCGGAAAACAGGCCGAGAAAGCCCTGGCTATCTACTCCTTCCTTGACCCCCTTCATCAGGGTATTGCCAAAGCCCAGTAAGGGAACGCTGGCGCCGGCGCCGGCAAATTCCTGGAAGGGTTCGTACAGGCCTATGGCGCTGAGCACGGCCCCTGTACATACAAGAAGAACCATGATACGGCCGGGCATGAGCTTTGTTTTTTCCATGAGTATCTGGACGAGGGCGCAGATAAGGCCTCCCACCCAGAATGCATTAATATAATCCATCTTAATAATCCTCCTACTGGTTTTGCGGAGCAAATGCGAGTCCTCTGACGCGCGTGTACAAATCTTTTATTCCCGCAAGCAACGAGCCAAGTATCCATGCTTGCATGGATATTTGGCGACTGCCGCGAGGGTCAAATACCCCGTCGCTTGCAGCGGGGTATTTGATTGCGGAAGCGGGGCTTTCTGTGATTTGCGTTCAAATAGTTTTTTCTACGCTGTAGTATGAGGAGTTTTGCGTTAAAATATTCTTTTTGGCAAAAGAAAAAGAAGCAGCGCGGGAAATTGATTTTAGCCGTTTTGCTTCTTTCATTGTTAAATTATTTAACACAGGCTTCGTACAGGCTGGAAAACCATCCGGCCTGTACGAAGCCTGTGTAATTTAATATAAAATTCCGTCGTAATATTTCAAAAGAAGGGTAACCACGCGGCTGTAGCTTTTCATGCCGTCCTCTACTCCGTTGATTTTCAGCGTGGCTTCAGTGAACTGATTGGAGGCTTTTTTTACGGTTGCAGTCTGGATCACGGCCTTTTCTTCCACCTTTTCCCACGCTTCGGCAGTGAGGAACAGGTCGTCGCTGTAAACGCTTTTCGCTATTTCCGGATGTTCAAAGTACTTGGATGCCTTATGGTTAATGGAATCACGGAACTCATTTTCCACATAATTAAGTACGCTCATGTAGCCGCTGTACTGAAAGAAGATGTCATCGGAGTTAATACATGCCAGAAAGCCGATAAAATTGGCTTCGTCCTCGTAAATGAAGCCCTTCAAATGGGCAAGTTCATGGCAGATAGTGGCCGGCTTGTTCACGATGTACATGCGTTTATTATAGTTGGCTTCCATTGAAAACGGGAAGTAGTAGCCCATCATATGTTCCTGGCTGAGGAAATCAGAGGAATGGATGGTCTTGGCCCTCGGATAATAGCCGGACAGCTGGTCGTACTCCTTTCCAAGCTCCTGCATGGCGGTAATCGCGCCTGCGGTAATTTCGTCATTATATACAAGATAGCCGGTATCGTCCCGTTCCATCTCGACAGTCAGTTCATTCAGCTTTTCCACAATATGATCTCTTACAAGGGCAAGCTCCTTGTCAGTATACCCCCGCTCTGTTTTTTCAGGCATATATTTTTCATCAATGGGAGAAGCATGGTAAAGAAGAAAGCAGTTGCACGTCATAATCCAGAAAACCGCAAGCAGAATCCAGGCAAAAGCCGTATAGAAGCCTTTGCACACCCGTTTCAGCCATTCCCTTCTCACAAAAATCCTGACAGCCGCCAGAAGCACCGCTTCCAGCAGAAGCAGCAGACCAAAGGCTATCATCCACTCTCCCACGGAAAAAGGAAAGACGGACATCAGTCTGCCATAGGTATTAATGGACACCGGAAATATAAACCGGATATGCCAGTCACAAAACGCCGTGCAGTTCCATGCCAGAATATTGATTACAACGATTGCCGCAAACAATGCAAACCATATTTTCTTCTTCAAAAATCTCATCCCCCGCTCACCTGGCCTGCCGGCAAATCAAATGTCTTTCCCGGCCTGTCAGGCTGTTTTTTCCCCTATTTATACTATACCTGCGGGGCGGTTTCAAAACAAGGGAATCACAGAAATGCTAGAAAGAGTTAACAGTCTATTAACAAATCTGTAATGGAAAATTTACGTAACAGTTTGCATCAGCAATAATTTCGCCGAGTATTGAATTCAGCTGATTTCCCAACTTGATTTAATCAGTTTCTGCTGTTTTATGAGACGCTCCTCCAAATCCTCCTGCGGCTTCAAATCCATCTTATCTGCATATTCTTTGAACAGCGCTCTTTCAAACTGAACAGATTTATACAGCTTAACAACTATATCCAACCATTTATTATGAGCGGCTACCGTCCTGTTTTTCTCCGAAACCGATTCCACGGTAAGACGAGCTAATTTTTCCTGCCTGGTTATTGTAACACCCATATACATTAATACATCCAATGTCAGCCGGCACCATTGCTCCATCAGTTCCCGATACTTCCTTTGCATATCGCTTTTTGCTTTAAGTATTTCTTTATTTCCAGCATGGATTTCCTCCGGATGCTCTTTCCAATAGCGGCGGGTACCCTGTACCTTCCTGAAAAAAATATTTTGTTCCGCAATCAAAACCTTTTTTCTGTTCAGGAATTTTTCATTCATAATTTCAGCGCTTTTATGCATATTACAATGGTAAACCGGATTGCAGAGCGTCAAAGCCAACAATTTCTCATCATCAATAAATTCATCCCCTTTAAACTCAGGTATCTGGATTTCAAACGGTTTCAATAACCCCTCATAGCTGACAAGGCAACGGCCGGGTGAAAAAAATGCCCATACGTTCCATCTGTACACCATCAGCGGACATCGTAGCTCCGAGCAATTCTCTCTCATCCTGTGAAGTTAACCGAAGGCCGAATTTCAAAGAGGTGTTTTTTACAACCTCCGGCGCCATGGCTGTAGGCAGTTGATCCGCAATTACAATCCCTTCCCCCAGCGCCCTGACTTCTGCCAGCATTTTAGTAATAAAAGCGGTAGCTGAAATTTTAGGATCCAGACCGCCCGGTACCTGAACACTTGTATTCGCAATAAGATTATGCGCTTCCTCAAGAAAAATCATATGCCGCGGCTTAAAATCACAAATCTGCGGATCATACACCCGGATATCCAGATTCTCTCTTATCAGAGTCATAAGCATCAGCATCAGGAAATTAGACGGACCTGTCCCCAGGGAGGCCATCTCTATAACAGCACTCCTTTCCATCCACTCCTCCGGCGGACAGGTGGAATACTCCACATCAAATATATCTCCCATCTCCCTTGCCAGCAATGAACCAATCCTTACCTGCAGAATGGACTGCAGATTGCTTCTTACCTCATCGGCATACTGATATTTGTCAAGCAGACGTTCAATCTGAGAATACAGCCTCCTCATCGTGGGATATTCCAGTTCCCCCTGATTCACCATTCCCGGAAGCCACAGCAATTCTTCATAGCAGGCCTGAATCCCCTCTGTCAGCAGCATCGGCATCGGCGGATCCAGCTGGAATGTACCGTTAAAAACATCCAGCAGACGATTGATATGATCTGCCAGCTTCATTCCCTTTGGGAATTCAAAGGGATTAATATGCAACGGGAACATGCTGTTTGCACACGGAGAGAAGAGGGACATGTCTTTCATTCCCTCCAATGTTGTAAGCACTCTGTATTCTTTTTTGGCAGGTTCCAAAATCAATACGGGGATCCCCGCCTGATACATTTCTGCCGCCAGATACATCATTGTGTTTGTTTTGCCGCTTCCGGGCATTCCTGCAAGAAAAGCATGTTTGGACAACTTCTTCCACGGGAAAAAAATCTCATGATTCCGGTCATCCCTTCCAATAAGCATTCCATCCTGCCTGGGCGGAACCGTTTCTTTGGGCATTTCAATCATTTCTCCCGGATACAGCACCGGCAAAACCACAAAGGGAACCATCTGCTCCAAAGTCATTAAATGCGGCAGATATGCCAGGCTCTCCGGAGACTCCGGATCACTCCAGCAGGTAAACCCTTCCGTTGTTGCCGCAAGGACGTCTCTGCCAAAACGCTCACCATATAAAGTATGGCTTCCTGCCGTCAGGGCTTCACTTGCTGCAGCATCCAGAATTTGTTTTGCCAACGCCTCTGTTTCCCCCAAAGCCTGAATGTCCATCAGAAAATGAGGTGATGCGGTAATATCATCCAGCAAATCCTCGTAAAAATCCAGCGCCTTCTTTGCATTCTCATCTCTCCCGCCGCTGGCTACAGAATCCGTACCTGTTTTCACCCGAAACGAATTCAATTCACGTAAATGCGGCAGAATAAATGCCAGGCTGTTTTCCGTCATATTACAGTAGTCAACCGGATAAATATCAACACAATACGCACAGTGGGATGCTGCTGCCTCCATAATCCTCAGCATGGAGTAGAGCCTGGCATCTGCATTCATTTCCCATTCACTGGAGGCATAAAATCTTTCCTGTTCATGAAAAGAAGATGTGATAAACCGTTCTTTCTTTATCAGGTTCACCTGCCAGGGATACTTATAGCCTGACAGAGGATTGTCCTGCACCACCGACAGCTGATCATAATAGGGCGCCAGAACAGAAGCCTTCATCACCTGCCGGATACATTCCTGCGCATCACTGTCAGGAGCATCAAACCTGATAACAAGCTTTAATCTTTTCCCGGCAGGCCTTTCCGGATTAAATTCATAAATAAAATGTATGCTTGCATTAAACAGCTTTCCCCACTGATTCAGTTGTCTCCAAAAAGCCGAATGCCTTGACAGCACCCCTTCAGGACCTGTTTCAGACAAAGAGGAATACTTATTTAACGAAAAGTCAGGCGAGCTGTTTAACTCATACCAGCAAAATTCCATATTGTCCCCTTACAATCAGCCCAGTATTTCATCGAGTAGATTCGTATAACGCTCCTCCGACTCTGCCATTTCACTTTGGGCGTCTTCTGCATATTCATCGAACTGCTCTGCTATACTTTCCGCATTTGCAGAAGAAGTTTCCGCTGCGCCGCTGCCAAATTCGGAAACGCCTGCCACAGAAGAAAATTCTTCTGCTGCCTGACTGCTTTTTTCACTTTGTTCCATGCCTTCAGCTATTGCTTCCTCAGCCGACTCATATCCCTCTGCCAGGATTCCATGCGTTTCCTTCTGCATATGCTGCGCACCTTCATTTTGAGCGGCTTCCCGGGTTGCCTCCATAGCTTCCACAATATCCTCATCCACATCCGTATCCATGCCTTCCAGGATTGCTTTGATTTCTCCCACTTCGGATGCGTCCTGCTCCCCCTGTTCGATACCGCTTTGTTCCAGCTGCGATGCCTGCTCAACCATTTTACCTACATTTTCCACTCTTGATCCCATTACTTTCTCCTATTCTGTTACTGTTCACTCCGTGACCAGTAACTGTATAAATCCATTAAAAATTGCCTACGGCAATGGGATTTATACACTCTTGAATCACTTTCTTACGTACTGTGCAGTAAATGCACAGTACTGAGTGAACAGTAACCCTATTCTTCCTCTTCATCCATTCCAAAGATTTTATTAAGCTTTTTTTCGATTGCGTCAACTTCTGCTTTTTCTTCCTCCGTCATATTTTTATATTCTTCCTCCAGCTTCTGAAAATATGGCTCTCCATCACCTTTTCCATAATCAATTCGTCTTTTTTCTTCCATTCCTTCTCCTTTCAAAAATGCGCTGCTCTGTCAACTGTTATCAGATTTCTTCAACATCAGCATAAACTATATGCTCATCATTATCTATAAGGATTGAGTCATAATTTATTCTCCAGCCATTATTTCGATGTCCCCCCGGAGATAATACCTCCTCTTCCCAAGAGGAAGCCGATATGTTCCAAAACGGAATTGCACTTTTGTTATTATCACAGGAAAGTACCAATCCCCACTTATCTTGCCTTGCAAATTCTTCCGCAACACTTTTATTTCTGGAAAAGCTTGTGATACCATCTTCTTTCCATACGCTCTTATAGTTCTTCAGAACCTTTATTATCTTCTTTTTCGAAGCGAAACTCAAACCTCTGTAAATCGGTCCTTTATACGCCGGTATGTACTTACTGTCAAAAACCTTCAGAATGTCTTTTGTCTCCGGCAGGTTTCCCTCCCTGTCCCAATGAATACGGTTATAGCCTGTACCCGAATAATAAACCATCGAATTTGCAATTTGCTTTGCAGATGCTTCATCGATATAAGGAATCGCCTTACAAACCCAGTCAATCTTTTTATCAAACGGCCATTCCTCCACAGGCATCTCGCTCTCTGAATAAGCGGCCCTGTTCAGCTTCTGCCACTCCGGATCTTTGGAATAAACAGGATAGTCATTTACTCTATAGTGATGGGCATGCATATATGCATTTAACGCTAACTCAGGCGTTGGTTCAGGATCTCGTTTTTTCTCTCCTGCATATTCATCACTGATACTTTCAGGAATCAGATAGGCGTTTTGTCCGTCTGCGTCTGCTCTCCATACCAATCCATTTTCCTTCCGGTAGTCTGCCATCTCTTCCCCGGTGATTCCCCATTGTTTTGCAAGCCTGGCATCCGCTTCCGCTATCATCACGGCTCCCCGCGCCATTGCATTTTCCACGTTGGCATGGGCTACCGAAGCAAAATCAGGGGGAGCTTTCTGATAGGAGCTTCCGGGAATCCCCAGTTCCTCAAGCATTGCCCCGGCCATGCTCTCCTGTGAAATCCCGACAGAGTTTTCTTCCCCTGCGCTCCACACACCTTCCGGGCTGCCCCTGTTTTCTTTCCTGTCTGCCAGATCATTCTCTGCCAAACCGCTGCCCGCAGATGACAGGCCGGGATGATTGAATTCTCCTCTGTCGGAAATAGTTTGTATCCCTCCTGTAAACAGCTTTCCTGTTGCCGCATCCTCCGCCGCCCGGGCAAGCGTATTCAATACGGCGGCATAATCCGTATAATGACTGCGCCTTTGCGAAGCCAGCTTATTTTGTTCCGACACTGCCGCCGAACCGAAACGAACATTTGTTATTCTTTGGGACTGTGCCGCCGCACTGGATGCTTTCGCAGCCTTCTGCTCCACTTCCCATGCCTTCTGTCTGAAGATCGCTGCCATAGTATGGGCCTCATTGCTTAATCCCTGTTTCTGCCGGTTCGCCTGATCCACCAGTTCCTCCAGGGAAGCTATCTGCGCGGATAGGTAAGTCCTCCTGTTCTGATATACATCATATCCATTCTCATCCGTTTCGAATGGCAGATTCTGCAGCTGTGTGCGCAAATCAGATAGCGAAATGATTGACTGCTGTATTTTCAATTGCAGCACATTGATATCCGTGGCAATCTTGTTCATCTGCTGTACTTCAGCACTATGGGTTTCCTCCATGCCTACCCCTCCTTTGCGGTACCCTTCACGATACTATAGGTTAACCGGCTTTGGCAGTTCTCTGTCAGTAGCTGCTCCAGGATAACCCTGTCACCATATTGCCAGGAGCCCCTGGATAATTCTCTGCTTAAAGGCGTGATAAAATCATGTTCCACCACGTTTCCCACCCCCCTGCCGCCAAATTCCAGATTATTATAACAGGAGTTCAGCAGGAATCGATAAACAGCGCTCTCCTGTGGCACAGAAACAAAAATATGCCTCTGTTCCGCAAGATTATCACAGATTTGTTTTATTTGTTTGTCCAGAATCAGCTTTGCCTGCTGCTCATGAATAAAATCAAATATAATAATATTGTTTCCGATTCTGTTCAGGAATTCCGGCCGCCAGCTTTTATGCAGCTGCTCCACAATAATACGTTCCAGGTCTTCCACCGACGCCGAAGAATCCACCAGCATTTCTCTCGTGCCGTCAGGAAGTGTTCTGCTTACTCCCAGATTACTGGTAAATATAAGAATGCTTTCTGAAAAATATACCGTTTCCCCTTTGGAATCCGTCATTCTTCCATCATCAAGGATTTGAAGAAATTTATCCAGAATGCCTGCATTCGCCTTTTCTATTTCATCAAACAACAGGATTGAAAACGGATGCGCTTTTACGGCATTGGTCAGTTCTCCTCCTGCGTCATATCCCACATATCCCGGAGGAGCTCCCAACAATCTTTGATCCGAATGGGGCTGGCTGTATTCGCTCATGTCAAATCTGATCAACGCGCTCTCCGAGCCGAAAACCGTTCTGGCCAGGGATTTTGCCAGCTCCGTTTTACCGGTTCCCGTAGGCCCCGCCAAAAGAAGGACTCCCCTTGGCCTGCTGGCGGAGGAGTGCTGCAGGCCCGCCATTCCTGCAGCTGCACGAGTTACCACATCTGCTGCCGCCTGGACCGCCTTGGGCTGTCCTATCACATCTGCAGATAATTCTTCCGCCAGGTTCCAAATTTTTTCCCGGTCCAATTCCTGCCATGGATTTTCTTTTCTTCCGTGCCTGTAAGCCCTGATTTTTTCTTCTACGCCCTTAAAGGATTCCCCCGCACACAGGCTCAATACCGAATCAAGCTCCACACAGGTAAAGCCATCCGTCTGTCCCACCAAGTGGTGAATCATTTTTTCTTGTGCTTTACAATCGAGAGTCTCCCAGTCCGAAAAATTTTCCTGATAGGCGCCGATTATCTGCTGCCTTAATTTTTCTCTGGGCGGCTCCAGGGTAAGCACCTTAATGTAAGGGGAATATCTGTAAAACCATGCAGGTAATTCCTGCACCTTATTTGTTACCAAAAATATCAGATTATTGGCCCATCCCTCTTTATTGTCCGCCTTTGCTGTCTGCGCTTCATTGGCCGCCAGCATAAGTGTTGACAGGTATTCTATCTCTTCGGAGCTTAAATGTTCGGCGCTGCCGATTAGCTGGCCTGCCATTTTGATTATCACCGCTGTTGCGTGCTGTTGGGCACGTAATGCATTTCTGATGCCGTTCATAGAGGTCTGTATATCCGGTTTCCGCCCTCCTGCCTGCAGCTGTGCCTGCGTATAAAAATCATCCAGCATATGTCCGGAATCATCATAATAATTATAGAAGCCATCAATCCGATTATAAAAAACCACCGTATGATATCCCTGGCTCCTTAAATATATATGCAGATACTCATCCAAATCCACAAGTTCACCGCATTCCATGTCTTCGGTAACCATTTGCAAATCAGTGATATTGCCTTCCAGAATAAACATCTTCTGTATGGATCTGTATGTATTGATTGCTTCTCTCCATTGCGCCGTTTCTAACATACGTTATCCTCTTGTACAGCCAGAATCTGATTGGCGATCCATAACGTATTTCCAGCCTTCAGCATTGCCGTTTCCTCAGGTTCCAGCCGTCTCCTTCCATTTCCATCGTCTACATAGGTTCCGTTTAAAGAGCCTGCGTCTTTCACCTCCAGATTGCCAAAATGATCCACTCTGACATATGCATGCCTCCTGCTTATTAACGGATTCACAGCAAAGCATTCTTTCCCCAGCTCTTCCCTTCCCACATATCCGCCCTGATCGGGAATTGCGATTTTACAGCCGCCTGAAAAAAGGACTACCCTTTTGCCGGTCATCCTACTTTGTTCGATCCCTACACCATGATTCATGCTATCTGATTTACCGGATACAGAGTTTGTTTTAATCCCGCTCCGTTTGCGGGAAAATGCAGGTATATCATCTGAAGGATTCTGCGGCGGCACCCTCCGTCCCCTGCCCGGACTTTCCAGTATTTCAGTATCCGCCGCTTTTTCTTCCATATTCTCCCCTGCCGTCTGTGCAGCCGTTTCCAGACAATCGCTGTCTGCCTGTGCAGCCGTTTCTAGACAATCGCTGTCTGCCTGTACCTCCGGCACGCTTCCATCCTCATAGCATAATATCGGCCTGTTATATCTTCTGTCGTACGGCTGATTACATATCGGACATCTTCTTGGCAACACTTCGTCAACGGCAAATGCCCTGCTGAAATGTCCCGCATTACACTGCATCTTTCTATATGTACATTCCATCAATTCCCTCTGCTCCATTCCGAATTATACACTGTCTGACACTTGCTTTTTTCCTTCCCAATATTTCTTATCTTCTGTTTTCCCACCTGCTTTTCTCATTGCAATGGTCTCTTCACAGGGAGGCTCCGTAAAAATGCTGCCGAAAACAATGCCGTACTCTTCTTTTAATTCAGCTGCAACAGGCTGCAGCAATGAACACAGCCGCTGTGCGGAAGAAACACTTTTTCTCCGCTCATTCATCGTAGGTGCTTCCCCATGATATTCTCCCGCCACTTCCATGATCAAAAGATTATTTTCTGTCCCGGATACAGCAACCGTTGCATTATCCATGGAAAAATGCATGATACGGCTATTGTCAGAGGAATAGCCATCCTGAAATGAAATGCCATGCCTTCCCATAACCTCAGAAACAGCAGCTGCCACATAAGCATGCTTCTGTCGCTCCTGATATTTTCTGAATAAGTCATCGGATATCCGGAGCAGTTTTCTGGAACTTCCTTCCTCTTTGATCAAGCGTTCGTCCACAGCCTCATGCATAAGATTACAGAGCGCCTTATATCGCAAAACAATTTTTTCATGCCTTTCACCGGCTGCTCTATCATTGTCTTCCGCCGCCTGAAGCTGCTTCAATAGTGCATCAAGCATCTGCATATTATTTACCGCAAAGGCTGCCTTCGCATAATCAGGCTGCAAATCAAAATCTTTATTTAATTGCAGCAGCGACGGGAAACGGCTGCTGTATTGTGATTTCACAGCTGCCTCCAGCTTATGGGTAAAAATATCCAGCGGCTTCCTTCTCACGGTTTTCCCGGCATCCGGGAACTCATTCACCTGCAGAGATACGCCTTTATTCCTTTGTTTTATCACCATGGTATCAACAGAATATACTATTTTGCCTTGCTTTTCTTCCGACAGCTGCCTGATTTTTCTTTCTGCCGCCTCTGCATGGGCCGCTATGCTCTCTTCCAATTCATCCAATTCCCCTGCTTCACTTTCCAGCAGGAACCATAACTGCTTCTGCCGTTCCATGATTGCTTCCAGCCCGCAATACTTCTTCTGAAAAACATTCAGTTCAAGCTGGATATCCTGAAGCATTTTATCCAGATACCTTTTTTTACGCTCCCTTTCCACATTTCTTATCTGAACATTCCTTTTATACTCCTCTGCGGCCTCCCTCTGAGAGGCAAGATACAGTTCATTCTTTTTCTTATCTTTTTCTGCGTTCAGTCTTATCAGTTTTTCCTGTTCCATTATATGCGCCAGTGCAGCGTCCAAAGCTTCAGAGCATTTATTTACAATTCCCTGAAGCCTGCGCTCCTCCAGCTCGAAGGGGCTTGATATATAACTGCTCATACCTCACATTTTCTCCTGATTTCATCCAACATATTTTCCATTCCCTGATAAGCCAGCCATGCCGCAAACCTTTTGCTCATAAACATTTTCCCTACCTGGGCATCCAGCCTTTCCGTATTATTGTGCAGCCATCCCACAACATCATTTAAATCACGAAAAGTAACGTTCTCCCAACTCATGCCTTCATCTCCCCTTAATGCCTGAAATAATTGGGCGCATGCTTCAAAGGGATGAATTTTCCCCACATCCTGCAGACGGGCTGCAAAAGCGATTTGTTCGGATGCGGCTTTGTGCTTTTCCAGATAAAATGTAACATGTCCTCTTTGAAGAAAGGATATGACATCTTTTTCTCCTTCCTCATCCCGTTCCCATGTTTCTTCCATTTCCAGCAGATTACGATAGCTTTTTCCCCGCCAGACAAAAAGAAGGTTCTGTGTTAAATCCAGGGTTAACCTGAATAAAGCATCCTCGCCATTGGGAAGCTTTCTGTAGGCTTTGCAAACATTAACCCATTCCCTGTCAAACTGGGCTAAAAATCTATCCAGGCCGGATTGCTGGAATAAAAACACTGCATACTCCCAATGAGTTTCTATCCCGTGCATTAATCCATCAATATCTGCTGCAATCCACGGGGGATTTTCAAAAGAAACTATGATTGGAGCTTTGGCTGCCTCTTTTTGTACGGAAACTCTCTCTTCTCCTCCAAAGGCTGCATCACCACACCATTTCCTGGCTGCATTTGCCCCCAGCCTTTTTCTTGGTTCTATAGCAATCATCCCATTGATCAGTCTCTGGAAATCTGACGGGCTACCGGAAAAATAAACTCCTTTTTCCCAAATCCGCAATGCTTCTTCAGGTGACTTCGCATTGATCAATAATTCACCCTTTACTAATCCTGCCAGCAGTAAACCAACCGATGCCCAGTCAGAGGATCTTCTGCTCACATCCTTTAGCAATAATTCCGGCGCCGCATAAGCAGGAGTCAGGCCACAGGGACGCTCCTTTATCTGTGATACACATCCAAAATCTCCCAGCAAAATACGTGAACCGTCATCCTCCCAGAATATGTTTTCCGGTTTGATGTCATTATGGACAAGCCCTGCCCCATGCAGGCATTCCAAAGCGCTGATTATTCCCGGAAGTACAACTGTCTTTATTGTATTTTCGTCTATAACTTTCTGCAGATGGCCTCTCTTATAATAAGGATATACTTCATACCATCTGCTGCCAGCCATTCCACAGTCAATTATCTGGACCAGATTATCACACTGAAGGGACCGGATTTTCTGAACTGCTTCCGTGTTTTTGATCATATACATTATTTTAACTACGCATCTGTCCCCTATGTAATCTTTTCCAAACCACAGTTCGGAAGCAGAAGTAACCGACATGAGAGAAATCAACCGATAACCTCCTATCTCCATGCCGCTGTTCATTATCGGCTTCCTTAATTGTGTCTGATTCTCCAAACCTGTAAATGGAATAGTATCCATCAAATTCTGCGTGTTAAAGCGAACAGTTTCTTCCATTTATCCTTCAACATCCTATCTTTCCTGCTTATTTGGGTGGGATTCCAATCATCAGTAAATTTTCCTTCAACAATACACATTGCATCCTTCGCGTAAATGCTTCCGCATTCTCATATCTTTCTTTATATTTCCACACGTAAATCTTCTGGTTAGACGATCCCCGCAGCCCAACCCCATTGTTTTGTTCCTCCACATAACTTCCATCAATAAGAACTGCGATATTTTTCAGTATTCCTTCCACGGCCAAGGATTTTTTTTCATGCAGTTCTTCCAGCGTATATCCGGTAAAAATCAATATATCATCATTAAATCTTTTTTTAAATGCAACAACAAGCTCCAACAGCGCCTCCGGCTGATCAAAAGGTTCTCCCCCGCTGATGGTCAGGCCATCCGGCTGCATATTTTCACAAAAGGCATCCAGTATAGCTTCGGCAACAGCCTCTCTCCCGCCTTCCTGGCCCTGAAATTCAGGACTGATGCAGTTCCTGCACCTTTTTTTACAGCCCTGGAACCATACTCCCAGGCGTTTTCCATACCCTAACGTACTGACCGGATACCATACCAGGCCAACCTTGAACACCACCATTATATTCTCTCACATTCCGGACACCGGTTATGGTAAAGAGGGGCGCCGCAATACAGGCAAGCCCCCAATTGAATCCTGTGGTAAAAGGTGTCCGCTATCATCCGCTTGTTAATAAGTTCAAAATACTTTTCCGGGGCTATTAAATACTTTTCGTGCCCGAAGATGCTGTCCAATATTTCCGCCGGATTCCTGTTCTCATCATCTATCAGAAAATAGTCCTTAATAAAGGTAAGCTCCTTATGGCATGCAAGATTCATATTGGGAACCAGATCCCAAGGTGACAAATTGGTAAGATACCCTCTTCCGGATATCCTTAAATGGCCTTTTCCACCGGTCCCTGTTTGGGGCCTGCCTATTATATTCCTTACTTCTTCACGTTCCGGTTTTTCCGCCACAAACTGCTCCAGCTGTATTCTATGGTTTAACGTTACCTTTTTTCTTTCATACGCCCATCTGCCATCCAATATTCCCTCTTCTAATTGCTCAAACATGGGGCATAGTTTATTTTTGTAAAAATTAACCCAGGCAGGGAAGCATCAGGCGGCGGATAAAGCCTCGTATCCGGCAGGGTTCCATTCAAAACCAGCATTCTATATATCTGAAAACAGACTTGTTCCCGGACTTTTTTCAGCGCAAATGGAACTAACTGCTTCACAACAATATGCATCTCTTCGAAGCTGGGGCCATTTGGGGAGGAAAGCGTTTTTATGGTCTTAATCTGCAAAGCCTGTATCTCCCCTGCCAGTCTTTGATACTCCCTGTTGATGCCAATGAGCTGATGGGGCCGGGTTACCTGTTCTATCTCCGCCCTCACTGTATCGGCCTGTCTCTTAAGAGACCTTGCTCTTTCAGATATCCACAGTGTCCGACTGTCCGAAACGCCTTTCAATATATGGTTTATCTCATATAATGACGCTTCCTTTGTTATCTGCGTTAATTCATTTCTCCGGACATTGGCATCCCATAAAGCCTGAAGAAAATATATCGTCTGCTGCTTCATTTTCCATTCCCCCGGGAGTCTCTGTGCCTTTGCAAATCAGATTCGGCAGCCTCCTTATCCTGCCAACGTATGTCGGCTTCTTCCCTCAGCTTTTCCAAACGCACCCGCTCTTTTGCTTCCCTTTCCCTTCGTTTTATGCATTCCCTTTCCTGTGCGTCACGGGCCAGGTTTTGAGCCGCAATATTCATATATGCCGACTTATTTTCCGGCTCTCCGGCCACTCCCGGCCTTTGCAGTCTTTCAAGCTCTTCCGAAGAGGCCTCCATACATATGGATAAAACAGTATCCCACCACTTTTTCCCGTCCTCCGTCATATCCGAATGCATTATTCGGGCATAAACGTTTCTAAGTACGGTAATGTTTTCTCCCGATGCCGCATGAATAGCTTCTGTCCAAAGATCCGTTCTGCCGTCCATTTCCGGAAGCAACGTTTCTAACTCTCCGTTCTCAGTCTGTATCCCTTCATTTTCACCAAACTTCATATGCAGCAAGGCCAGATCATTCTTCTCTAAAAACTTCTTTACTTCATTCGCCATAGTCACCAATTATCCCATTTCACCAAACAGCTGCACAGGAAGAGCATGTATTTTTTTATCTGCAGCCATTTTAAATTGTTTATAAACTACTTGAAATCTGCTCTGCCTGACTTTTAAATTTTAGGAAACAGAATATCACATATATCCATTCCGCCAATACTCCTATCAGTGAAATACCGCTAAAAAAATACATAAAAAACAAATACGAAGATGCAATAACAGATACACTGAGCGCACAGGCAAAACCATCTGTTCCGCTCAGCATAATGATTGCTATCGCCAAAACAATGCCAATAATAAGGATGGCTATGTTATCCCGAAGACCTATGCGCAATAACCATGCACATGCTAATGCATATACTGTTGACGCAATGGTCGCTGCAACTGTCCTGACGTTCTTCTGATAAACAACCGCACTGCTGCTTACCTCTTTCACCTTGGAAGTATAGTAATCTACATCCGCAATATATTTTTTCATAGCAGCCAATTCTGAATTTACGTTAAATATATTTTTGTTCGCCATAATTATCCTTTCTTTGCATTTTTCACAGAACTCTGTACTGTTTAAAAATCATCTGCAAATTCTGCTTCCTCCAAATATTCCTCTTCATAACCTTCCGTTCTTCCTTCCAGGCGATCCATAAACCGGGAAAACCATCCTGAGAGCGGCATACTGTAAATCCTGACTTTTTTGTTATCCTCATCCGGATTATACGAAATCACATTATTATTTCCATAATCCGTAGTCATTGCAGAACTCTTGACCACCTGTTCATATTCCTCTTCTTTTAAGTTATAAACAAGTCTGTAGTCAAATTCCTGTATTAAATCCCCATAGAAATTGCAGAAGCTTCCCGGTTCATTCGCCCAGATAATAAAGTTATACCCGGACTGCGGCCCATTTTTCACCAGATTGGAAAATATTTGTTTCGGGGACATTGCATAGGCACTGTCATTGTCCAATAGTCTTCTGGCACGGTTTAACCCTGCGAAAATAACATAATGCCTTGTACGCAGATTATTTTCAGAGCACTCCCTCTGCAGAATATCTAGTCCATCCATTAATGAATCCCTGCCAAATACTCTTATCGCATAGGGGAATCTGGCGCTGAGTTCATTCATAATATCAATGTTACTTTTTAACAGACGTCCTCTCTGATTGCTGTTCTTTCCAAAATCAAAGTATGTAATTATTGGCTCCCCGGGCAATTGCCCGTTTTCTGACTGCCGGAACGCATGAAACAGAATACTCATGGCGCTGAAGCCATATAGCAGACTCGCCCTTGCGTAATCACTTCCCAGAATTAACAGGTTTTGTGCTCTTCTGGCTGTCAGACGGATGGAAAAATCATTTACCATGGCAATCTCTTCTCCAAGATAAAGAGGACATCCCAACTCCAGCCTTTGCGGAACCATCCCTGATTTTACAAACTGATTCAGCGGATTATCATTATCATCCTGAATACTTGAAAGCAGCAATCTGGGCTTTTCCAACTCAAAATGGCCAAACAGTTCCTTTTGCCTTGCCCCGATTTTATCCAGCAAGTCCCTTTTTTCATCATCCTTAAAATGAGCTACGCTGAACAGATGGTTCGCATCCCTGTTTCCGCCGCCGTCATTAAAGACCCCTTTCCCCGGATCTATATTTAACAGTGTTTTTACCGCTTCATTATCTTCATTCAAAATATACTGTGCGGATGTATCCGTTAAATGGAGCGCGATACGATTCATGATCTGTCCATATATTTTTGAAAGATTATCCGGCAATGTCTGTGAAGCCAAAATGACATGAATTCCCAAAGCCCTGCCCTGCCTTACAATCTGTTCCAGCAATACCTCACATTCTTTTGCAATGTCGGATTCCCTATTGGAAAACATTTCATGGAATTCATCAATAATTACAACTATTTTGGGCAGCTTATAAATATCTTCATCCAAATCGGCTTTGGCAATTTCATTATATCTCTCAATATTATTGCAGTTTTTATCATGGAATTCCCGTGCTCTTTCCGCCTGTTCCTCTTCCAGGTGCCTTAACACGGCAAGGCCGAATTCCGGCTCCGTATCCAAAGAAATCACCCTGAAGTTCGGCAGCTTGCTTTCTGCATAAACTTTAAACTCAACACCTCGTTTAAAATCGAGCAAATATATCTGGACAGCTTCGGGAGAATACCGTAACAGGATGCTCATAATAATGGTATGCAGCAGTACTGACTTTCCCGCACCGATTGTGCCTGAAATCAGTGCATGATGCTGCGTTGTTGAATCTCCTCCCAAATGTACCTGCACCGTTCTCGACGCGCCTTCCAGTCCAATCGGTACATCCAGGCCATTCTCATCCGAAAACTGAAACCATTTTTCCGGATGCTTTGTTAATCCCTCTGTTATTTCATCGAATTCAAGTTCTTCTATGTCTGCCGTTTTAATTCCGTTCTTCAGAACTGTAAAAATTTCCGTCTGTTGCTCCTTCGACGGCAATGCAATAGGGCTGACTATACGCCGGGTGCCTCCATATTCATAAGTAAGCGTTCCTGCCTCATAGGACATTTTCTCCATGGCCTGCATTATTCCTGACAGACTGAAACCGCAATCCCTGATATCACTTTCCGAACCGGCAATAAACGTATAGATACCGCACTTAGGCCCGCTGCTTACAATCTTTTCCAGCATTTCATAGGCTTCCTGATCGAAATGGCGCGGAAAATCAGCGACAAATAATGCATGCAGCGGCTCCGCATGTTTCCCCACATGCCGGTTATATACAACAATATTTTCATATTCGTTTCTCAGGCAATCCTGATTTACATGCTCTATCTGGCCAATCAAAAGGCTTAACTGCTCTTTGATACGCTTCGGATCACTCCAGATCCTGGTCGAAATAATCCTCTCATCCTCATCTCCCAGGGTGGAAAACATGGAAAAATTACTTCCCAGATCCACCGGATCAATCATAGTAACCCTGAGTTTCCCATACGGCACACTCATAAACAGCCTCATCTCTAATGCCCGTGCATAATCTAACGCATATGTTCTGCTTTGATTATCATGAATAATCAGCTTATTAAAATCCGGCTTATCAAAAACACGTCCGTAAGGCAGCCTCAAAGTTGTCTTTCCCCTGCTGCTGCACAAAGCAAAGGAAAAGGTTTCGCGGATTAACTCTAGCATTGGTTCCGCATAGGGAATCTGCCTCCACACATCAAAATCAAGATTCAGATATCCCATCTCCACTGCAGCCGGCATCTGCTCTGCCGCTGTATAGTTCATGGCTGAAGGAATATTGGTCTGCAATATATCATACATTTCACGCAGTGTTTCCGGCAGCAGGCTTAATAATGCACTTTTTGAGGAAGAAAAAATCTGTTCCACGCTTTTTTTGTTTTTCAGGTTCTCCATATCCAAAGCTGTACTGTACGCTTTTGTGGCGGCAGTAATTTGAGAATCACGTATACTTTCCGCATTTTGTATCTTTTCTGAATAAATCTGTTCTTCCTGTTTCATTATCCTGGCATAGGCAGATTTAAACAACCGCATATCCGCGGCCTGCTTCGCCTGAATCTGCTGCAGAACCTGTGTCAATTCCTTTCCTATCGCCAAAGTACCGTTTGTACGTGTTTTTGGCAGCAAGTCCACTTCATTTCTATATTCCGCATCCGCTACTGCCGCCTTTTCTTTCATTTCTTTCAATTGAGACAGAATCGTCTGATGAGCCGAATAGGCTTCTGCGCAGGAATTTTTCTTCTGAACCTCAATTCCGTTTTTCTTCTCTCTGAATTCCTGCTCAATTTTACTTATTTCCTTATTATGCCGCTCTGTTTCTTTTTTTACCTGTTCAGAATAATTGCTCAACAAAAAAGATAACTGCCCCGGCAGCAGTTCCATATGCTGATAAGCAGTTTTTATTTCTTCATTGCGGTTATCTTTTCTCTCTTCCATGTGCTCTCCCCTTTTGCTATCATTTTATCTTAATCCGCACTTTCTTTTTAAATAATATCATTTTAATTAACCATCATTAGTTAATGTAAAAATCACCCACAAAAATGTAAAAAAAAGAAGCCACTTTTACATGGCTTCTTCCAACCTGTCCTTCATTTTCCTAATCAACTTTTTTACCTCTTCCGTTGAAATTCTTTCATCCTTATTGTCTATAACAATAATTACCGCGAAATCCATCACAATACTGAAAATTGCGATCATATAGCCTGCAATAATAATAGATACGGACAAATGATCACATATAATAAAATAAGCGGCAAACAAAACCATTTGATAAAATGGAATCGATAAAAAAAGAAGATAAACTTTCCAGCCTGAATGATTATGGCTGATAAGGTTTCTCTCTATCAGAAAAAAAGCAATGCATATCATCATAATAATATTGCCCAACAATTTCGAAATAACAGCAATTTCGCTACTTAAAAATAAATCTGTATATGCGACCTTCTGTATCAGCATCGTAAGAAAAACCACAGACACTTCTGCCGGCAGAGATACGATTATATATTCTATAAACCACCATCTGATATATTCCCAAAATGAATTTCTGTAGAAGCCAATTACAACCGCAATATTGACAAACAGCATAATTATCATATAGACCGGTAAGCTTACCGCAATCCACATCCTCAATATAAAATTAGATAAATATATGCTTAAAGAACACTTGAGCCAGGTTAGAATCCTTCCCTCATATCTGGGACTTAACCCTATATAGTAAACGAACGCAGTCTGCACACAACATAAAAGTATGAGAGTCTGTTCCAAAACCTCAATAATTTCATCCGTCATTTATCCCCCTCTTCTCCCGGCTGCATCCCATTAACTAACCGCCGTCTTAGTTCTTCAACGATTTGATCTATTTTGTTTCTGTCGGCATTTTCTTCCAGCATTGCAGAAAATGTCTGCAGCTGGTTTCCCAAATCGTGACGGATGCTTCTCATCTCTTCCGCTCTTTTCATATAAAGCTCCAGGCAATACAGTTCTTTTTTCCTCAGTTCTTCTAAAGAAATAAGCTCTTCCTCCTTTGAAATCCTGGCATTCAAGTTCTCAATTGCAAGAAACACCATAAAATCTATAAAAAGACTGAAAACTGTGATAATATAGCACAAAATTATTATCTGGACCGTTAAATTTCTACATACAGAAAAAAACATAATCAACAAAATAATCTGATAGAAAGGGACTGCAAAAAATAATGCCGTTTGTATTTTCCCCGATTTCCAGAAACTGTTAATCCGCAACAGGAGCAAAAATAAAATAGCTACAATCATAAATACAATATCAATCAGCGCCTTGCCAATTATCAGATTTCCTTTTGCTTCATAAAGTCCAACATAAGATATTCTGCTGATGAGATATGTAAGAAAATATGCCAGGGCTTCCGATATACCCCCTATTATATAAATAAGCATCTGGCCAATGAGCATCTTTTTTACAGAAACCTCGTACAGGAACATCCCTTCCGCAATAGTCGCAGCCATCATAAGTACAAGATATACGGGAAACGGCAGAACCAAAATCTGTTTAAAGAAATAAGTTCCTCCCCACATGAGCGCTGAATACAAAAACCATGTAGCAGCTTTCCCAAAATACCTGGGCGAAAAGATATGGTAATAAATAAAGCAAATTTCTATAGCATTGAGCGCTGTCAATAACTGAGTCAATATTTCTATTACTGCATTACTCATTCTTTTCCTTTCCGTCCGCTTTAAGTATCGCCGTTACCATAAATGAACCTTTCTCATCTGAAATTTCCAGTTTTCCGGCATACATATCCACAATTTTCTTTACCAGCTTTAAGCCTAAGCCATGAAGCTGTTTGTCTTCCAGCTTACTCGTCTGGAATATACCGTTAATCATTTCCGGAGAGTGTTCTGAACTGTTGCGTACTTTTAAAATAAGATAACCACTGCGGCAGTCTGCCGAAACAGTCACATATTTTTTAATCTGTGGATCGTTAATCCTGTCACATGCTTCAATGGCATTATCGAGCAGATTACAGAAAAGGCTGCATAAATCAAGCGCTTCCACCTGAATGTCTTCTTTCACAAACGCGCTGATCTTCATTGGAATCTTCTTTTCCTCTGCCAGCTTTTTCTTTAACACAAATACAGAATTTACCACCGCATTGTCACAATATTTGATTCCTTTGGATGCCCTGATATGCTGATATGCCTCATCAAGCGTCTGCCTAACCTTCTCATAATCCTCTCCCGCATCCAGCATAACATAAGCTTCACTCAGCTGCCCTGCAAATTTCATCTGCATGGCCCGGATTTCTTTTTCATAGCTGTCATTAAGTTTCTGATAATCCCTTTCTCCTTCTCTTTGGGTATACAGCTTCTGAATTTCCTTCTGTAACTGCTCCTTTTGAAGCATATTATTTATATTTCTTACTATCAATCGATTAATGACTTCACTTAATCCCAAAAGTAATATACCCATTAACAGAGTTTGCGCATTCAGTTCAACACAAATCCAGAAATAGCATATCATCAACAGGACCTGGTAGGTAGGTACGATAAGGAACAATATCAGCTCCCGGCACTTAATTCCCTGAATATAATACTTTATCCATGCACATATAAACATGGTAAGCATAATCAATATCATACTTCCCAGAATACCTACAGGCATCAAATATCCCGGCCAAACTGTATATGTGTTCTGACCGGATACCACCTCTCCTTTTCCCCCGACAACGAGTTCTGAAAGAAAATATGCCGATACCGTTGACACAATCTGAAGTATCAAAAGAAAAAAAGGAAAGAAAATTCGTTGCTTTTTATTCATTTGAAAAAAAAGAGGCAGCAGGAAAACACCTGTAAAACTCACAATTATTATGCCTGGCAGCAGCACCCTGAGGTCTCTGACATAAATGAGGTGTCCGTACAAAAACAAGACCGAAATTAAGGCAATACTTCCATTTTTCTTTCCTGCTTTGCAGCTTTTTAATATGTCTCCCAAAAAAGAAGCATAAATCCATGCGCTGATGAATATTAATGCTTCTCTATAAGCTGAATAGATTATTACTTCCATTTTATCTCCATTTTCCTCAATTTTACACTTTTAACTGTTCACCAAGAAGTCTGAGGAATTTTTCTTTCGTATATGAATATCTGCCTTTGCTTATAGGAATATGAATCCCATTCACAAGCTCTATCTCTTTCATTTCCAAACGTTTTATCTTATCCATATTAACCAGATAGCTTTGATGGCATCTGATAAAATATTCAGGGAGCTGTATCTCTATTTCATCCAGCTTCTTCAAAATTCTGATATTCCGCCCGGTTTCATAGATATTTATATTCCTTCTGTCACTTTCTATGTACCATATATCATCTATCTTAACCTTTATGATTTCTCCCTTTGTCTGCAGCAATATAAAATTCTCATCTTCCTCATGCACCATCGCAATCGCTTTATCAACCACTTCTATTATTTTCGTTTTACTTACCGGCTTTACCAGGAAATAAAAGGGCTGAGCCTCAAAAATTTCTTTTGAATATTCAATAATTGCCGTAATAAAATTATCTTTACATTCTTTTTATCTGTTGAAGCTGCTGTGCAGAATGCCATTATCTCCTTCAAACCGAATATCCAGCAGCACAATATCCGATTGCTGCCCCAATTCCTCCCAGTCTTCCAATAAATAAGCTGTATTTATATAGTAAGAAATTTTCACCTGACTCTGATAATGATTTTCCAGAATTCTTCCCATATAATCCAGAATTTCTTTATCATCATCACATATTGCTATTTTGATCACAATATCTCCTCCCTTAAAACCGTTGGAAATATTATATACTTTTTTATATTATTTGAGAATGTGTTTTTTGAAATATGTATTATCCTGTCTGTTATAATCGAAACGTGTCTTTGATTTTCTGCGTATATTTTTTACTTACCGGTAAGTGGATTTTATGCAGTAATACAATTTCAGAGGAATTCGCAAAGGATACAAACATTTTATTTACGATATAGCTCTGATGGATTCTTAAAAAACCCGCTTCTTCCAGCTGATGTTCAATATAGTCCAGTTTTTGATAGAATTCAGTTGCATTATCCTTTTCAATTGCCCTTATTTTTCTGCCAATACTCTCAAAATAAATAACTTTTTTCAAATTTATTTTACAATAGCTGCCACGTATCATTACCTGAAGGAATTCTGTGTTGTATTGTATTTTTTCCTGTACGTATCTGCGCATGACCGCTTCAAATTCAGAAACTGCAATTGGCTTTTCAATAAAATCAAACGCATGGTGTTTATATCCTTCCGTACAATATTCCATTGCTTCCGTAACAAAAATTACATCTGTTGTAATTCCAAGCTGCCGCAGAAACTTAACCGTTTTAATACCGTCTATGCCAGGCAGGATAATATCAATAAATAAAAGATCTTCGTTAAAAATATTTTTTACAGCTTCATCTATAATCTGCAGGCCATCATCATAATATCTGAAAGTAATATCTATTGTATCAAACAATGATTTCAGTGTTAAATCTGCAATTTTTTCTCTGTAATATATATTATTATCACAAATTGCGACTTTTATCATTATTATATACCCCTTATCTATGTATAAATATAGGGGTAATTTTATCACTATATTAATGTCCAGACGTGAAACGTAAAAAAAAGGGTGGAAATTGTAATAAATTTTACCTATTCTATGTCCTGATCCAAATCTGGTTCTTCCACCGTTATTTTTTTTTCAGATTGTCATCCCAACTAAATTGTTCATTACAGCAGGGAACCAGCATCAGCCTGGTCGTCCCTATTAATAAAGTATCGTAAGCCTGCATTTTGACGTTAGAAAGAACCTGCTTATCGTTCAGATAGAATAGCGCTCCAGCCTCTCCAGGCTGTGCAATAAAGCATCTGCTCTTGGGAGTATAAATGACGCAGGCATGTCGATTTCTTGATACGGCTCTGTCCATACCTAATATGATATCCATGTCTGAAGCGCGGCCTATAAAATTTTTACCGCTAACCAGCTTGAAACTTTCACCGAAATACTCTCCTTGCGTACAAACCAGCCAGCCAACCACCGGCTGCACTCCGATAATCTTTTCGTAAAAACTTTTCGCAAGTAAATTCTGACTATAATCATCCTGCATACTAAAAGAATATGTATCACAATTTTCTGCAGCCTTTTCCATGCCTTCTTTCTTTTCTTCGCAGGTCTCCATCATTTCTGCAGTTCTTGCATCCATTTTTTCCTGCAGGCAATAAGGGCATTCGGTACATTTACTGCCATCATAAAGATGACCGTTGGGGCACTTTGTCAAGTTCATTTTCCTCCTCCTGGTATTATTTAAAATATAACAATAGTCTTTAACAACGATCCGATAAACATGTTTTATTTATGTATAACATTTATTTCCTCTGAATCACGAAAATTGTAATAGAATTAACCTGATTTGTAAAAATTATTTTTCTGCAATTGTATATTCCAAATGCCTGAACTATTGCCCCTGTCAAGCCATAAAAAAAGCTACCCTCTCAGGTAACTTCTTCTAATCTCCCCATCACATCCTTAATCATCAGTTTTACAGCATCCCTGTTTTCATTCGCTTCCATCAGGGCCGTCAAAGTCTGCAGCTGGTTTCCCAGCTCATGTCTCACCAGGCGTAAATCCTCCAGTCTTTCGATATTCTCTTCCAGATATTGAAGCTCCTGCTTCCGTTTTTTCTCCAAATCGAACAGCTCTTCCTCCTTTTCCATCCGCTCATTCAGATGGTCTATTGCCAGGATAACCGAGAAGTCTATGAGTATACTGAAAATGGCAATCAGGCAGCCAATCAGAATATTAGGAGCCGTCGAAATACTGCAGCATGGAAGATAGCCGCCTAATAAAACCACCTGATATAAGGGGATAGCCATATATAAAAAAGAGTTGTTTTTTCCGATCCGCTTTCGTTTATGAAGCCTCCAGCCTATTATAAACAGAACTATGCCTATCATAAATACAATATTTACTATCAGCTTGCTGACCAGCAGAATATCAAAGCTTTCATATAAATTCGCATAGGTTACCTTTTGTATCAGCAGTGTCAGAAATACAGTAGTACCTTCTACAGGAATCCCAATGATATATTGTATGGCTGCCCAGAATAGCGATTGTCTCAAAGTTGCTTTATAAAGCAGCAGCACTACTCCGATATTCAGTATAGCGATCATCAGCATGTACGGAAACAAAGCGGTGCCGAAAATCTTCTTTAACAAAAGGGAGCCTGAATATATAATCAAAGCGCCTATATACCAGGTTCTTATTTTTCCAAACCATCTGGTTTTCAGTGTAAAATAATAAATAAAGCAAACCTGGACACTTCCCAGGAAAATAACAAACTGTTTTAAGAAGAAAATCAATCCCTCCACTATATTTCTCCTGCTGCTTTTTTGGCTGCCAATAACCAGCTGCTTTTAATTTAATAGCTTTACCCTGTCCTTAACATCACCAATCATCAGCTTTATCGTCTCACGTTCCTCTTCTGCCTCCATCATGGCCGACAAAGTCTGCAACTGATTTCCAAGATCATGCCTTACAAGGCGCATTTCCTCAAGCTTACGCATATTCTGTTCCAGATACTGAAGCTCCTGCTTCCGTTTTTTCTCCAGCATGTACAATTCTTCTTCCTTTTGAACCCTCTCATTCAAATGATCAATTACCAAAATAACCGAGAAGTCTATCAGTATACTGAAAATTGCAATCAGGCAGCCAATCAGAGCATTCAGTGTTTTTGAGATATCGCAGCCGGGAAGATAGCCGCTCAACAGCAATACCTGATACAAAGGAATCATCATATATAAAACAAAATCATTTTTTCGGATTCCCCTGCGCTTATGAAGTCTCCAGATAATCATAAATAAGATTGTATAAATCATGAATACAATGTTCATTATCAGCTTGCTGCCCAAAAGAACATCAGAATATTCATAGATATCCATCACAGAGACCTTTTGCACCAGCACCGACAAACCTATAGCTGTTACTTCGACAGGCGCGGCTATTACATACTGCATTGATGCCCAGAAAAGTGATCCTCTAAAAGATACATCATAAAACATGTATACTACTACAATATTCAGCAGACACATACACAGCATATATGGCAGTAACCGGATTCCGAATACTCTCTTGAATACAAGCAGTCCAAAATATATTATGAAAGAGGTCAGCATCCAGGTCCTGAATTTCCCAAACCATCTGTTTTTGATGGGAAAATAATAGATAAAGCACACTTGAATACAACCCAGAAAAACAATAAGCTGCTTTAAGCAAGCCGTGAGTCCTTCCATCATTTGTCATTCACTCCCCTTCCCTGGAAATAGTATCAATACGGTCCTTCACTTCTTTAAACATACCCATTATAATGTTTCTTTCCGTTTTTTCCTCCAGCATCGCTGACAATGTCTGAAGCTGATTTCCCAGATCATGGCTTACCAGGCGCAGGGCTTCTGTCTGCTGCATACTCTGTTCCAGATATACAAGCTCCCGCTTCCTCATTATCTCCAATCCGTTAAATTCCTCCTCCCGGTCAATTCTTTCATTCATATTCTCGATCACTATAATGACTGTAAAATCTATTACTATACTGAAAATTGCCATTAAATATCCCACTACTATAATTGGAACCGTCAAAACCGTCCCGCAAAATAAAAAATATACGATACAAAGTATCACCTGATAAACAGGAATTGCCAGAAGCAAAAAATAATTTTTCCAGTTATGCCGCCTGCGTCCGATAATCCCCTTTCCTATTAACAGGAAAACAATCAGAACCATAAAAATAATATTGGCCAGCTGCCTCCCGATCACAGATATCTCAGAATTTATGTACAGTTTTAATGTGGCTTCCACATACGTATCTGTTCTTTTCTGTAGCAGTGTAGTAAGCATCACTGTTATCACCTCCGCCGGAAAAGATATCAACAGATACTGAGTTAATATCCACTGAATGAAAGATTTCACATTACATCTGTAAATTCCTAATACTAATATTCCATTAACTAAAAATATAAAGCTTATGTATACCGGAAGGCTGAAGCCTATTATGTATCTCAGAAAAACCGAGCCTGCAAATAATACCAATGAAGATATGCCCCAGGCTGTGAGTCTTGAAAATTTTCTTGGCCTAAGGCCAATATAATAGACAAAGCAGGTTTGAAATATGTTGACAAAATTAACTATCTGCATCAGAATATCTACAATTTTTTCAGACATTCCTTCCCTCCTGATAAAACAGATAAAAATATTATAAGATCAATTTATATGTTTGGGAATTGTTTTTTCTAATTGCTCCATGACTTATCTCATTTGGAAAGAATAGTTGATGTGTTTAAGAATTGAAAATGCTTTATAATTGCAGCTGATAATCTTTTTCCCAGTTCTCCCTGCCTTAAATTCACTGAATAACCGGCAAAAAATACATGATAGAAACTCCTTCCCCAGTCTGAAGCTATCGTCCGGAAAAGCAGAAAAGTTATAGTATATTAAATTCAGTTTTTTGATACTTCTCCCCGGAATATATTATATATGTACTCATTTCATAAGTTGCTTCCTCTTTCCGCTGAAACAGAATAGATGTACCAAAACCACCAACCAGGCCACAAATTTCCTCATGCAATTCTAAATCCTGTCCGGAAAAAGGATATTCATGATAATTATTATGCTTGTGCCATACACCAATAATATTTAACTTTTGCTTATAGAGATGAATAATACGTTCAGTAACATGTTCTACATATTTATAATCATAGGAAAAGGAAGTTTGAGATGCCGTTGAATTCGGTCCGCCGTCAACTGCCTCAACAATAACAATTTGTTTATCATTGATTATTCCCAAAAGAATCCCACCTGTTTCTTTGTTCCCTGACCAGTCAATTTCATTTGTCATTAACTTATATGCCCTTGAGCAAACCAAAACTTCCTTTTCCATAGATTGTTCCTTGATAACTGTTCATTCCCCATCACAATTACTGCTAAAATCCATCCTAAATCGCCTTTGGCGATGGGTTTTAGAACTCTTGAATCACTTTCTTACGGTCAGCGCAATAAATGCGCTGACCTGCAGAACAGTTACGTTCCTTTTACATTTAGTCCTAACAGCGTTCCATGTCTCCGCCACATTCACTACATTTGATCGTGTCATAAAGTGTCTTTACCATAACCTCATAACCACAGCTCTTGCACTTAAACCAATCGGATGAAAATTTCCCCCTCGGAAGATTAATTTTTTCTGTTGCTCTTTTTTTCGCTTCATATAGTATTTTCTCCATATACATTTCTCTGTATCTCATTTAAGATACTTTTCCTTTCTGCTTTATTTATAGTGGGATTCTTTAGCATACATTTAATAATTAACCTTTATATGTGATTTTGCCAAAAAAACTTACTGAATATTTCTTTAATTCTTCCTCTGCCATAGAATAATCTATTTCCGCACACTTCTGTATACATTCATAGGCATAATTAATATTTTTAGTAATAGTTGCAATACCGTAGGCATATGTAATGGAAATCATATAGTATGCTTTTGATCTTTCATTTTCATTTCTCCAATTATCCTCCTGGACAGCCTGACATAGAAACCGGATATCCTTTTCAATCTCTCGAGAATATCTATCCACATCCCTGCAATGTATTATTGCAGCCAACACTGCCGCGTATGGATATTTTTTCCAGTCTGTTCGTTCCAGCATTTCTAATGCCAAGTCATCCATATCGTTTCTATTGGCCAGCTCACCGTATGTCATACATGCCCCTACTTCGATTTTCCTGACTGCTTCCGGATTAAAATTATAATATTTCAATATATCTATCGTATCCAGGCATTTTTTCAATGACACAGCAGAATCCTCATCTGCCCCAATCTGGCTAAGGATGTGACCTTCTATTCCCATTATACGTGCATACATTTCTTTTACATCCAGATTATCCGGAAATAATTCTACAGCCCTTGTGATGATATCGACCGCCTTGCTTATTCCGCCTTTCTCCTTATCCGATAAAACCATACCCGTATACCTGATCATTGCATAAGGATCGCTTCCGTCTTCGGCGAGTTCTTCTATACTCTTTCCCTGTTCCGGCATTTTTTTCCAATATTTCTGCCGCCTCTTCATTTGCCAGCTTCCGCTGCTTTTTAATCCATTTCCGAGGCCTCATCCATATTATTTTCCGATAAATAAATACGTCCCTTTATATTACCATGCATCTGATTCATAATCTTCGGTAACATCTGACAAATACTCCAGGGCAACATCAGAATTTTTCTCTACTGACGCACCTTCAATTCCTGCTGCATACAAAGAACCCAGAAAACAATTGGCAATTTTATATCCCTGCTCAGATGCCTCCTTCAATAAACAAAAGGCCATTGCATCATTTTCTTCAGTCCCCTTTCCCAGATAGTGCATTCTTCCCAAATAAAAGATGCTGTCCGGATTGCCATCCTCATATGCCTGCTGATATAGCTCAAAAGCCTTTTCTTCGCACTTTTCTACGCCAATACCTTGTTCATAAAACCATCCCAGCGGCAGAGCAGCAGATAAATTACCGTTCTCCATGGCCAGATTATAGCATTGGACAGCCTCACCTATCCTGTTTTTATACCGGTAAATCTCACCCATATAAAAATACGCATCTTTTCTGCCGCCTTTAACAGCCATGCTATAAAGCTCAAAGGCTTTATCATAATCCTTATCTACAAAATCCCCAAACTCATACAGCAGGCCAAGCTGAACTGCAGAATCCGGATCTCCTAATTCTGTCGCAGCCTCAAAATAACATACACATTCCGCTTTGTTTTCTTCCCCCATCTCCCCTAACCGGTATGACCGGCCCAACCTGTACATAGCACATATATTCCGCTGAAATTCCAATACCTTTTTATATAGTTCCATCGATTTGTGTATATTTTTCTTTACACCGCCCTCGCCCTTCCTCGCTCTATAGGCCAGTTCATATATTGCGGCAGGATCATTATTTTCTGCCTGCCTAAGTACCTCCATAATATCAGCATTTTCGTACCTATCATCATATTCCGTTACTATTGGCAGCTTATTGTTTAATAACATTTCCTTATTCATAAAATTTTCCCCCTTCATATTTTTACGAAAAAACTTATATTTATTTTACCTATTTCTCACAAGGATTCTTACTTTTGTAAAAGTTAAAGCCCAAAATGTAAAAATTATTTTCCCACAAAAAAAAGAGCAGATTTTCCGCTCTTTTTCAAACTGTATATGTAACAGTTCAGACAGGTCTGAACCGTTACCGCATCCGTCCAATGAAATCGCTTCGCGATGGGCCGGATGCCTGATGCCACCACGTTTTCTCACGGACTACGCAGTAAATGCGCAGTCCTGTCTGAACTGTTTCCTGTATATAAACAATTACTCTTCTTTACAGTTATTTTTCTTTACACTTCCGATGACAGCGCCGCCTCCCCGGCCTTCTCCGGCAGCTGCACCAGGATTACCGCCGCAAAAACAAGAACACATCCGAATATTTCCTTCAGATTCAACGTCTCCCCCAGAATCACCCAGCCGGCCAGCACAGACACCACGGATTCCAGGCTTAAAATCAGCGAGGCCACGGTAGGATCTAGGTGCTTCTGCCCGATTATCTGCAGGGTATAGGCCACGCCGCAGGACATAACACCTGCATAAAGAACAGGGACTGCGCCGCTTACCAGCCCGCTCCAGGTCGGTTCTTCAAATAGAAAGGCGCCGATTGTACAGATAATCCCCGCCACAAAAAACTGGATGCAGGAGAGCTTCACGCCATCCGTCTTTGGTGAAAAATAATCAATCACCAGGATATGGATGGAAAAAATTACCGCACAGATAAATACAAGCACATCTCCCCGGTTCAGGCTGAGTGTCTCATTGACACAAAGCAGATACATTCCTGCCGCGGCAATCGCCGCCCCGGCCCAGACAATTCTTCTCACTTTTTTCCCAAAGAAAAGTCCCATAATGGGAACAATGATAATGTAAAGAGTGGTAATAAATCCGGCCTTCCCCACCGTGGTATACTGTATGCCGATCTGCTGGAACATACTTGCCGTGCATATGGCAAGACCACAACAGACGCCGCCAATCAGCGTGATCTTCCGTCTTTGTTTTCTCTCCTCCGCTGTTTCCTTACGTGTCTCTGCCTTCTTCTTTTTCTGCTCACGGAATGCAATCAGAGGCAGAAGAACCGTGCCTCCAATAAGGCTTCTTGCACCATTAAAGGTAAACGGCCCCATATAATCCATCCCTACGCTCTGCGCCACAAAGGCCACACCCCAGATGGATGCCGCAAGAAAAAGGAGCAGACTACTTCGGTAGCTGTGATCTCTGCCTTGACCGCTCTGTCCGCCCCTGCTGCTTTCGCCGTTTTGATTCATTTATATGTACCTTCTTTCCCGAAATTTAGTCTTTCTGCTTCAGAGCGCGCTTGAAAAATCATTCCCGCTCTTCAGTCTGTGATATATCTGAACATTGTCATAATCCGGCGCAAATTCCTCTGCCGCCTGATAAATCTTCCTGATTGTTTCCACGCTTTCTTCCAACTCCTCTGCCGCTTCCTCCGGACTTTTCCCTTTTACAAGCTTCCTGCAGGCCAGCTTGATAAGCAGAAGAATTTCCCCTTCCTGTTTTGCCATTTCTTCTATTTCTTCCAAAGCCTTACACATATCCGTTTCCCCTTTCCCGCTGTCTGCGTCTGCTTTCCACCATCTGTCCGCATGAAGAAGCGCCTTCAGCATATCGTAAGTATCCGGTGGAATATGTCTGAACACTTCACTGTTTTCCTGTATATACTCCTTCATTCCCGTTCCATCGCCGGCCATCTTCAGCAATGAAAAAATAAGCTTCCAGTCCGTACGGAAATTATCCGGTTCCGCATTTTCCGGCTGTATTAAATTGAGCCGGTAATTTGAAAGATACGGGCGCATGTCCTCAAATTCCTCCGGAATATCCATCATGTCCAAAAGCTCCATCGGCCCATCCCACGGTGTTGTTCCGTAATAAAGGCACAGCGTTACCACCGGCACGAGCCTGTCCTCAGGGAAAAAGCCTGATAAAAACTGAGCGCTGTTCTGATAGTCTCCGTTTTCCCGATGCCTTAATGCCGCCTGCTCCACCTGGCTGGTATAGCTCATGGCATCGTAGAGCATTTCCCTTACAGGCATAGCATAGTGTGCCTTGTCCTGCCCTTCCACAGCGAATATGGCGTACAGGGCATTTCCGCATGCCTTCCGGACCGCATCCCTGTATCTCTTAACAGTTACCTTCCTGCCGTCCTTATCCGCAAAGCTGACAATAGATTCACCTGGCAGGCTCTCCAGGCTGCCGGCCTTCAGCACCTGTTTCCCGCCAAACAGCGATCCATTGAACAGATCGCAAAAATGGGCCGGATTCTCCAGAAATCTTTTTACTGCCGAATCTTTTTCTTTCTTCATACAAGTATACATTCTCCTTAAATCTTATTGGTAAATCCAAAAGATGTATACTTTATACAGGTTATATTATAGACATATCCCGTCGAAAAAGCAATTCCTTCGGATACCAAATATAAAAAATGGAATCAATGGCTGATACAGCCGGATGAGTAAATAAGAATTATGAAATATTTATAACTGTTCAGTACCCCTCGCAGTTACAATTATTTATACCATATATCTGGAGAATCCGAAATAGTAATTATTCACAAATTGTAAAAAGTGCAGAAGAAAAGGCAGCAATTCAGTTTTTTCACAGTAACCGGAAAAGGTTACGCGGCCTCATGTGTTTTTTAACTGTATAAAGGATTCCTTTGCAGCATAAAATAACGTTACAAAGGAATCCTCAGAAATACTGTTAAGTAAAAATTCACAGGGCAAAGTGAGCGGACAGGTCGGATACGATCTGGCGGATTCTTTTTCCTTCGCAGAAAAGGATCACGTCCGCATATTTTTCATATAAAGGAACTCTCTCTGCATAAAGCTCCTCCAGCGTCTGCCCGTCCTTCAGAGCCACGCCACGCTGTTTCAGATCGCCCAGCCGCCTGTTGATTTCCTCACAGGAAAGCTGCAGATAGACTACTGTGCCGATCTGTTTTAAGTGTTCCATGGCTTCTTTTCCATAGATTACACTGCCGCCGGTGGCAATTACGCAGTGCTTCGCCTCTATCCGGCTGTTCACATCATTTTCCACCTGAAGGAAGCCGTCCAGCCCTTCTTCGGAAATGATTTCATGCAGCAGACGGCCGGTTTCCTCCTGGATAATCAGGTCGGAATCCAAAAAATGATAGCCCAGGCATTTGGCCAGAACAACGCCGACCGTGCTCTTGCCTGCGCCGGGCATTCCAATCAGTACGATGTTATCTTTTGTATTCATATAAATTATCCCAGGTACGCAATTACTTCCACTTCACAGAGAACGCTCTTGGGAAGCTCTTTTACCGCAACACAGCTTCTTGCGGGCTTTTCTGTAAAATATTTCTCATATACGCTGTTGAATGCAGCAAAATCTGCCATGTCTGCCAAAAAGCAGCTTGTCTTAACCACACTGCCGTAATTTACGCCTGCTTCTTCCAGAATGGCTCCGATATTCTTCATTACCTGTTCTGCCTGGGCCTCGATGCCTTCTGCTTCAATCGTACCGTTTGCCGGATTAATCGGAATCTGGCCGGATGCAAACAGAAAATCTCCTGCTGCTATCGCCTGTGAATAAGGTCCTATTGCCGCAGGTGCTTTATCGGTCGCTATTTTCTTTAACATAATATTTTCCTCCTTTTATTTCAGCTGCTGTCATGTGAATCAATTTCACTTTTCCAATCATACCATCAAATTTCGTGTCAGGCAAGAATCATTGTGGTCAAAAATCAGCTATAATTGAGGTATTCGTAACCCTGGAATATAAAAGCTTTTGCACATTTTCTTATTCGTCAAAAGCTACGGTTACATAGAAGCCCCTCTCATTTTCAATGACGGCCGTTACGTCTCCTTCCTTTGACAACAGTTTTTCCCGGAAGGGATAGTTCCCGGACATGGCAAGGGAAGGGTCAATTGTATAATAATAGTTGCTGGGAAGGACTCCTTCCGTTACCGTTACATGGTCGCCTTCCTTTAACAGGCCGGGCCGTTCCATTTTAAATTCCATTGTGCGCATTGCTTCATCCTTCTTTCCTGAAACTGCATTTCCTGTAATCAACGTTTCCTCTTCGGCCGTTATGTTACAGCTAAGCCTGCAGCCGATCCGTAACTGCAGCCACCCATGACAAACCGCCTTTATTGAAGGACGGAAGTTTGGGCTTAATTTATTCTGTGTCTCCCCGGTTTCGCACGGGAGCCGGATACGGCTGAACTGCAATGCTATTATACTGCCGCCGCATGTGATTGGCAATGTCTGTTCCGCGTGCTTTGATGCTCAGCCTGCCGGTTTCTCTGTTATCCCCCAGGCCCAATCTGCCGCTTCCTATACTTCCATAACACACCGCTGTCGAACAAAATTCTCCCCTGTCATATGTATTATCGCATAAAAGTAAGGTTTCCAATCACACCATCATACAATAACATCGGGGCCTGCAGCAATCAGCAGCCCCCGATGCACATACACGTACTCTTATAAAAACTAATCTATACCGGACTTTCCAGCACTACCCCATGGGCGATTCCCGGAACATTCTGTCCCTCATTAAAGCTTGTTTTGCTCAGAAGCGCTCCTGTAGGCGCAAATAATACGCTTCCACCCCTCCTCCAGCATTTTCAGGACATAGGCGGACAGTGTCACTGCCGAACAGCCGCAGCCCGAGCCTCCTGCATGGGTATCCTGTTCTCCCGCATCGAAAATTTCAATGCCGCAGTCCATATGCTGGCCGGAAATGTCTATTCCTTTTTTATTCAGCAGGTCAATTAATACGGTCTGTCCCACTTTTCCCAGATCGCCTGTAATGATTTTATCGTAGTAATCAGGCTGCCTGCCGAAATCCTTCAGATGCTGCTCAATGGTATCCGCAGCGGCAGGCGCCATACAGGCCCCCATGTTCATGCTGTCCTTCAGTCCGTAGTCCACGATTTTTCCCGGCGTAAGACCGGTGATTTTGGCCCTGGCCTTCGCTGTTTTCTCCGCACCCAGCAAAAAAGCGCCGCTACCCGTCACGGTCCAGGTGGCCGAAAGAGGGCGCTGGTTGCCGTAGGCAAGAGGAAAACGGAACTCTTTTTCCGCACTGGCAAAATGGCTGCTGGTGACACAGGCCGCCTTATCCGCAAAGCCTCCGCTTATAATCATCGATGCCAGGGTCAGGGAAAGGCCGCAGGTGGAGCAGGCTCCATAAAGGCCGAACAGAGGAAGTTCATAGTTCACCAGGCCGAAGCTGGTGGCGATTTCCTGTCCCAGCAGATCCCCTGCAAACAGGTAACGTACCTCCTGCGCCCTCCAGCCTGCTTTCCGCAGGGCGGTGCCCAGGGCCTCCTTCTGCAGGGTGCTCTCCGCATCTTCCCAGGTCTGGGCGCCGAACATGTCGTCCTCTCCCACCAGGTCAAATAAATCGCCCAGCGGCCCTTCCCCTTCTTTTTTCCCCACAATGGAGGCGCTGTCTATCATGTATACCGGTTTCTGAAGGCTCACGCTCTGCTTGCCCAGAATCGGGGAAACCGGTGTTTCTTTCCTGTCTTTTTCCATTTTTACCGCATTCCTTTCTGTCTGGTCTGCAGTTATTATTTGGTTATTTTAAGGAAAGTATGCAAACATAAGCCCATGGAAAACCAGAATTCTTTTTTTCATAAATTTTACAGACAGGGTAAGGGAAAGGAAGCCGCCAAAAAACGGCGGCTTCGGATTGTTTTTCCTGCGTTTTATTTTCACTGCCCCTTAAACCTGCACCAGATGAATCAGTTTTCCCTGAAAATCGCCCCACATCCCGGCGACCTGAAGACCTGCATACATCAGCGTATCTCCGCCGAAGACGCCGTCTTCTCCCTCGATACGATACTTTTTATCCGGGTGCAGCCCTCTTAAGAATACTCTTCTGCTACGCTGGCCCGTACGGCCTTTTACCTGGATAAAAGTTACAAGGCTCTCCGTTCCGTCCTTGGATACCACCTGCCAGCTGTCATACATCTGATTTTCAGAAGCGGATGCCAGACGGAAATAATCGCCCTCTCTCACCAAATCATTATACTTATGATACATAGCGGTCTGCGCCGGAATCTGTTTCCTGTCCTCCTCCGGTATACGGGTCACATCCAGTTCATAGCCAAAGGTGCCTGCCAGCGCCACATATCCCCTGGTTTCAAAAGGCGTCACCCGTCCCACCGCATGATTGGGGCAGTCACTGACATGCGCGCCGATGGTAGACAGCGGATAAATCAACGCCGTTCCCTCCTGAATCGCCAGCCGTTCGATGGCATCCGTATCATCCGAGCACCAAATCTGAGGACTGTAATACAGCATGCCCGCGTCATACCGGGCGCCTCCGCCTGAGCAGTTTTCAAGCAAAATATTCGGGAACCTGGAAACCAGGCGCTCCTGCAGTGAATAAACACCAAGCATATAACGGTGGGACAGCTCTCCCTGACGATCCGGCGGCAGCGCCGCACTCCCCAGATCACTCAGCGGCCGGTTCATATCCCATTTCACATATTCGATGTTGGCAGAGCTTAACACTCGTTCCATCATCTCCCATACACCGTCCACTACCTCGCTGCGGGAAAAATCAAGCACATATTGGTTGCGCGCCCTTCCCGGAGTCCTGCCCGGCACTGCAATCGCCCAGTCGGGATGCTTGCGATATAAATCAGAGTCCGGAGATACCATTTCCGGCTCAAACCACAAACCGAATTTCATTCCCAGCCTGTTGATTTCCTCCGCCAGGCCGGACAGGCCGCCGGGCAGTTTTTCTTCATTCACCACCCAGTCGCCCAAGGCGCAGTTGTCACTGCTGCGGGCGCCGAACCAGCCGTCGTCCAGCACAAGCATTTCAATCCCCAGTCCTGCCGCTTCCTTTGCAATGGCAAGCAGCTTTTCCGTATTAAAATCAAAATAGGTTGCTTCCCAGTTGTTAATCAGAATGGGGCGTTTTTTATCTTTGTATGGGCTTCTGATAATATGCTGTCTTATAAAATCGTGATAGTGCGCCGTCATTCCGGAAAGCCCTGAGGCAGAATAGGTCAGCAGCGCTTCCGGAGCATCAAAGTGCGCGCCTGCTTCCAGCTTCCAGCAAAAATCCACAGGATTAATGCCCGCCTGCAGTCTCACAGAATCATACTGGTTGACATCCGCCCGGAATTCATAATTTCCCGAATAAACCAACTGTACGCCGTATACTTCACCGGTATCCTGTGTGGTATTGGGGGTGACCAATGCAATAAATGGATGATCCTGGTGTCCAGATTCCCCCCGTCCTGATGTGACACCCTGCATCCCGATCCCAATCTTCTGCCTCTGGATATGACGCTCTCTGGCCCAGGATCCGTGCAGGGTAATCGCTTCAAACTCGCGATTATCCATATCCATGCACATGGAGGAAACCTTTGTCAGCCAGATTGTGTTTTCACTGTTATTTAGTATAGACACATGCCGCGCAATTACATCCGTGTCCTCAAAAACAGAATAGCTGAGCACGGCGGTCAGGTTAAGCACGCTGTCTGTGCAAAGCAGCTCCAACGTAAAGCACCCCTCCGGCTTACCGTCCTTTCTCGTCTTTGCAAAGGAAGCAGGCAGTCCCGGAATTTCTTTTTTCCCTGCAAAAATTTCATGCGAGACATATGAAAGGCTGCAGGCTGTATGGCCGGCCTGTGTCTTTACCCTGAAAGCGGCTTCCCGATAGTCGCCTGTTCCGTGTCCCGGATATTCCATCGGGAAGGAATCCAGGAAGGATACCCTGTCTCTTGCATTCACCGAAGGCACATAGGGGGATTCTTCTGTTCTGAGCAGATATGCCAGATTATGATCCTCCAGTTTTTTTCCATAATAAATGTGCCCAATAAAATTTTCCTCATCTGTTATCCCGATCAGATAACTGGTATTTTTCGTATCCAGCTTAAAAATTCTTTCTTTTTCAAAATATGTAATTCCCATACTTTTCTCCTTGCCTTCCTTCATTTTAAATATCGGATGGATGCCTCATTTCCTGCCTTGCCTGCCATTTTTTACACCTCTCCTCCTTCCAGCACCTTCATCTCAAACGGCTCCATCCTCATCGGTATTCCCCTGAAATCAAATTCCTTTGCTGCTTCATCATTATTAAACAGAAAGGTGAAGTGCTTCCCCTTGCCTTCGCGAACCGTCACTTCTACACGTTCCGGCAGATTCTCCACGTAGGGAATATCCGTCTGACGCAGCATCTCTTCCGCCAGCCTGCGGCAAAGCCCGGGCAGCCCTACCGTTCCGATATAATAAACGCATCCCTTCCCATAGGAATTTTTCGTTACCGCCGCCTTCCCTGCATAGAAGTTCTCCCCATAGACCGCCAGGGTTTCTGCGCTTTCCGTTCTGATTATATCACACCAGCGCATACCCTGGTAATACTGACCATCCATTATTACCGGAATTTTACGATTGCCGACAGCATCATATTCTTCCACCCAGCAGCCTGTCATATCTGAATAACCGGCCGGCAACGGCTGCATAATACAATTATTATGCTCATCCTTCACTCCGCTGCGGGCCGTCAGCAGTACAATACCGCCGTTTTGCGCAAATGTGTGCAGCTGGTCTGACGCCTTTTGGGAGCGCACATACATCGCTGGCGCAACAACAATGCGGTATTTCCCCAAATCTGCCTCCTGGTCAATAATATCCACATCCGTAATGGGTAAATGCCAGATGCAGTAATGGCCCTGCATCTGCAGGCTAAAAGCATATTCACTTTCAAATCCGCACAGCAGTGCCATCGTCATCCAGTACCCCGACGTTCCACTCAGCTGCTTCATAATCCAAAAGTTTTTTTGCTTCACGTCTTGGATGAAATCCATATGAAAGGCGTGAGAATAATATCCCTCTTCCGGCAGTACCGTCGCAGGATAATTATCATAAGAGCGGAAGTCCAGCTTGTCAAGCAGCTCATGAAAATCTGGCATATAAGCCGGGTTATACTGTGTCACAGGGCGTTCTTCCAGGAGCCGATGAATCTGGCGCCAAAAACTCTATAAATCAAACTTTACAATCAGGACTTCAAATTTATCCATTTTCTGATTTTCCAGAATTATAGCATTATTTATAATATTTCTTTTTCCCCACAACATTCTGGGAACCTCAATTGTTTTGTCCTGATAGTTAGATATAAAATAATAGTCTGCTTTCGCACTATGTCTTACACATATTTCCAACTTGCCTTTGTATTGCAGTAAAGAACATATTCCTGTATCTTCACAAATTTTTTCCATAAATGTATATAAACCAACTTCTTCCAATCTTGTCCCTACATAATATGCTTCACCTTTTCCAAAGTGATTTACCGTAATTGCAGGTGTATTAAAATAAAAATAATCTCTTCTGCTATAATATGCATATGTCCTGGCACCTTCCAGATGAATCACATCACATTGCTGCTTAGCCAGGAATCGTTGGCCGTCTGTAAATTCCACCTCGTTGCTTTCTTCTCCAAGATAATCCATTTCTTCTACCCAGATTCCCAGGATCTCCCTTAAAGCACCTGGATATCCTCCCAAGATTACATTAGTTGTTTCGTCAACTAAACCGCTCATATATGTAACTACAATTTTTCCACCGTTACTGACATATGCAAGCAGTTTCTTCTGAGTTCTTTATCTATCATGTATAAACAAGGAACCATTATTATTTTGTATTTGTCGAATTCTTCTTCCTTAGAAATCACATCTACAGGTATGTTATTATCATAAAAATATTTATAATGATAGTGAACTGTATCTACATAGTCCAAACTTCTGTTGGTTCCACGATTTCTGTCATATTCCACGCTCCAATAGGAATCCCAATCAAATAAAACTGCCACCTCAGCAAATATATCCGCGCCAGGGATTTCATCTTTAAGCATATCTAATTCTTTACCCAGCTGTTTTACTTCTCTGTAAACTCTGGTATCTCTGCACCCAGCATGTCCAATTACTGAACCGCAGTATTTTCATTAGCCCCTTTGCAGTTTTTAAGCTGAAAAAATAGTAATCCGTCTGCCCCATGTGCCATTGCCTGATAGCTTAATGCACGCATTTTATCCGGTTCTTTTCGTGTAAAATTAACAAAGGTCTGCTGTGTAGGGTTCTGTTCCATAACAAGGAATGGCTGGCCTGACTTCAATCCACGCATAAGATCATGTTTCATAGCTACTAAGCTTTTAGGATCATTATCGCTGGGATAATTATCCCAGGACACTACATCCATATACTTTGCCCATCGAAAGTAATCTATTGTTTTATAAGTTCCCATTAAATTCGTCGTAATCGGTGTATCCAAATCATATTTTCTGATCGCTTTTTTTTCACTTATAAAATTTTCCAGAAGGCTGTCTGAAGTAAATCTATGGTAATCCACGGACATTCCTTCAAATGCGCTGTCATCCCATGCATTTGCTTCGCTCAGAATATTCGGAGCTACTATCTCATCCCAACTATAAATCGTATGCCCCCAAAAAACTGTATTCCATGCTTCATTCAGCTTTTCCAAAGTCCCATAACGTTTTCTCAGCCAGATACGAAAAGCTTTTTCACAATTCTCACAAAAGCAGGCACCGCCATACTCATTATTCACATGCCATAATTTTACAGATTTATTATTTCCATATCTTTCCGCCAGTTTCCCGGCCAATAAGGCTGAATACTTCCGATATACCATACTATTCGGACACGCATTATGCCGTTTACCAAATTTACGTTTTCTTCCGTTAAAATCTACCCTGGCAACCTCCGGGTAACGTGTAAACATCCAGGCCGGCATTGCGGCTGTTGCCGTACCAAGAACAATATCCATGCCCGCATCTGAACATTTTCCAATTATTTTATCCAATTGAGAAAAATCATACTGCTCCTCTTCAGGCTGAAGTTCTGCCCATGAAAATACATTTATCGTAACAGAATTAATTCCTCCTTCTTTTAAATAATTTAAATCCTTTTCCCAGCTGTCCTCCTCCCATTGATTTGGATTATAATCACCACCATATAAAATTCCATGTATCTCTTTCACTTATCTGTTTCCTTTCAGTCATTTTTATTATATTGCATTACTTAATGGCATCGCTTCCTGCATTAATACTGATTTCAAACATATACTTCTGTCCTGCAAAATATAATATAATCATGGGAATGACCAACAACATAGCGGCTGCAAATGCAATATTCCACATTTGCGCTTCTCCCACATTTCCTGTTGTTGACAGAATCTGCACCCCAACTGCAAGTGGATATTTTTCAGTTTTATTAAGATATATTTTAGGTTCAAAAAACCATCCCCAATTAGCAATCACTGTAAGTACGGCTACTGATGCCAACCCCGGTTTTATCAGTGGCAAAACTATTTTTCTGTATATCCCAAAATATCCTAATCCGTCTATTTTAGCCGCTTCATCCAGTGAATTTGGAAGTCTCATAATAAACTGTCTAAGCAAAAAAATATAAAACGGCGAACCAAACAGATTAGGTATTATAAGTGGAAGCATCGTATTTATCCATCCAAGTTTACGAAATATGACAAACTGAGGAATCAATGTAACCTGCGTAGGTATCATCATAGTACTTAATAAAACCATAAAAATAATATTCTTTCCTCTTGCCCTGAGCCTGGCGAAAGCATACGCAACAAGAGAGCAGCTTGCCAAAGTAAAGATAAGATTCACAACTGTAAGTATAATGCTGTTTTTTATCCAATAAATCAGGGCACTATTTTTAAACATATCCAAATAGTTCTGTATATGAAATTCTCTGGGAATAATAGTAAAAGCCGACATATAGTTCGTTCTTGGACTTGCCAGCGAAATACTTATCATATAAATAAAAGGAATTAAAAAAATTATGCTTAATACACTCAATACAATAAATTTTATAATTAACCCCGGAGTTATCTTCACTTTCATTTAATTTCTCCTTCATAATAAGTCCAAAGCGCAGAAGATTTGAACACCAACATGGTTAAAATTAGAATAATTATAAATAATGCCCAAGCAATGGCCGAAGCGTACCCCATATGATAATCCCGAAACGCTCTGATATATAGCAACTGTACAATAGACAAAAGACTATTATCCGGTCCGCCCCCGCTTCCTGAAACGCCTCCCGGCATTAATGCATTTGTTCCCACTACATATACTTGGGTAAAAATTTGAAGGCTTCCTATTATTCCCATAATAAGATTATAAAAAATTACAGGAGACAGCATTGGAAATGTAATATACCAAAATTCTTTCCATTTACTTGCGCCATCCAAATGTACAGATTCATACAATTCTTCTGGTATTCCCTGCATTCCGGAGAGAAGAAGTATGAAGCCCGTTCCCAATCCCCACAAAGACATTATTATCAACGAGGGTTTTGACCAGGATGCACTGAAAAACCATTCTGGTCCTTTTATTCCAAACAGTGCTAAAAACCGATTTACAATACCATCATTCGGTGCAAATATCTTAAAAAACAGAAGAGAGGTCACAACTGCCGGGATCAATGTAGGAACATAAAATAATGTTCTGAAAATACTGCTCCCAAACATTTTTTTCTTAAGCATACAAGCTATAAAAAGTGACAATCCCATGTTTAGAGGTACAAAAACAGCAGCATACAGAAATGTGTTTTTTATGGCTTTCCAGAATGTATCATCTTTTACAAGGTTTTTGTAATTATCCAATCCAATGAAATGAGCGTCTGTAAAAAAATCCCAGTCTGTAAAACTGTAGAAAAAAGATGCTGCCATTGGATAAGCTGTAAATATCAGAAATCCAACAAGCCAAGGCATTATAAAAAGATAAAAGTATTTTTCCTCTTTCTTTTCAATACAACAGTTCTTTTCAATTTTCATTTTTCCTTCATTTCTCAGGGAACTGATAAACATAAATATTGTTATATCGGTTCCCTGTACCCAGATTATTGTTTCATTTTAGTTTCTATACTTTCAAGCGCTTTTGCCGGCTCTGTCGTACCATCATATACTCCTGCCAATTCATCACTCCATATTGTATTCCATGCAATCCATTCAGAGGTCATAGGCAATGCATACACAGGCTGACGATTAAAAATATCCAAATCGATTGGCTTCCCCGTCCATTTGGCATTTGTAAACAGTTCTGAATTTCTTACCTCCAGATTGGCAGGTACATCCTGTTTATATTCCACAATTAATTCCTGACTATCCACATCACTCATAAAATTCAGAAAACGGAAAGCAGCTTCCGGATTCTTACAAGCAGAAGAAATTGATAATACACTTCCAAAGGGACATGTCACATTTTCTTTTTCTCCCACATTTCCGCAATACCCCAATCAAAATCTACATCCTGAAGCGCAGCAACTGTCCACAATCCATTCATAATAAATCCCATACGTCCCTGCAAGCAAATATTAGCTGCTGTCGCACTCAGAACCAAAATCCGCAATTTCAGTGCGAGAAGGAACAACATCATGTAACTGTCAGCAATTCCTGCATAAATGTTAAAGCTTCAATATTCTCCGAAGAATTAATTACAATATTTCCCTGTTCATCAACCACCTTACCACCATTCTGATAACACCAGTTCATCCAAAATGGATGCCAATATTCCAATCCAAACCCCCATTGTTCATTTTCTCCCTCTCCCTTTGTAAGTACCTTAGCTGCCGATAACATATCTTCCCATGTCCAACTTGCATTGGGATACTCAATTCCAGCTTCATCAAACAAGTTTTTATTATAATAAACGATCATAGAACCTGCGCGGTCAGGAAGGCCATAAATTTGTCCGTCATAAGAATACATATCCACATATTCCTTCCCATTTCTTTTAACCAAATCCACTCCTGCATCTTCAAGATAAGAATTCAACGGCAACAACTGACCTTTACTGGAGAAAGTATGTATTCCTTCTGCAAGCCATAAAATATCAGCTGCCGAATCCCCGGCGAACATTGTTGTATAATTTTCCAGATAATCTCCTGTAATGTGTTGATTTTCAATTTTAATATCCGGATTCTGTTCCTCAAAAAGAGCAATTCTCGCTTCTAACACTTCCACATCTAAAGTACTTCCAGGATGCGCAAAAGTCAGCGTAATTTGTTCCTTATCACCCGTTGATGGCTGCGCATCGTTGGCAGACTGATTATCTCCGCATCCGCAACATGCTAAAATCAAACATACCCCCAATGCAATAAGCACTTTTTTAATTTTCATTTTCATAAATTATTCTCCTTTTTGATTATAAATATTTACCATATTTTTCCGAACATTTTATAACCATGCGCATGATTTATAAATTAATTATAGCTTCTCAAAACAAAAATACATATGATATAATAAGACAATAAATATGCTAAAATGAAATATAATACTACAGAAATGAGTCAAGAATTATAAAGGGGATAAATATGGCGAATTTTATTAATCTTCAACACTTAAATAAACCATTTACTTTCGAAAGCCTATCTTATAATTACAAACAGGAAAACATAAACAGGCCCATGGGATACCCCTATTACCTTTGGTTACAAACCGATAAAGGAATTGGTGTTATCTGTATAAAGGAACAGGAACTTCTTCTAAAAAAAGGGGACGGAATCCTCATTCCGCCTTTTATTCCGCATAAATACCATTCTTACAAACAGAGTGAGTGGTATACTAATTTTATCTCTTTCAGCGGATTTTTAAATTATGAAATTCCCAAAATTCTAGGAAACCAAGATTACTTTCTTGCTTCTGACAATTCTGCATTTTCTTTTTCCGATTTTATACGTAATGTTGTAACAGAAAATGTTATGGATGAATTATCCGACTTTGAACTTTTAAGTGCACATGCATATACCTTTTTGTTAATGCTTCAAAAATATAACAGTATTGGCAGAACTGCTTTTTCAGCACAATATAATACTTACCTCCTTCCAGTTTTAAAAATGATTCGCGCCAGATATAACGAAACACTGACAGTGCAAATGATGGCTGATTCTGTTTATATTTCCCAGCAATATCTCGGAAAACTTTTTAAACATTTTCTTGGTGTCTCAGCTTATCAATACCTAAAAACCTATCGGTTAAATCGTGCAAAGGAGCTTTTGTTAACATGTCCATCCATGAATCTTAACGATGTATGTTATAAAGTCGGTTTCTCTGATGTAAGCCGTTTTATACAGACATTTAAACAGGAAACAGGTTATACCCCTCGTCAATATGTTTCTCTCTATATTTATAGAAATGAAAATGGTTTTCAGGTAACACTTCCTCACGGTGAGTAATACTTTTTCTTTATTACTCCTCTTCACCTGCTTGAACTTGTCATCAAAAACAGGCCTGACTAATAATGTGTGTAACAGTTCACCCTTTGGCCGAACTGTTACTGCATCCGCCCATTAAAAGTCGCCTTCGGCGAGGGGCGGATGCCTGCTGCCGCCACATTTTCTCACGGTTTGCGCAGTGAATGCGCAAACCTGCCTGCACTGTTACAAATGTGCTGCCGTTCAGCCCGAATCCACTATACATCCTTCCCGCTTTTATTGTATAATAGTAAAAGCGTTCCTCCAACCGGGGCGCGTTCTAATGACAGAGGGGGATTACTCAAATGAAAAAGAAGTTCTTTGCCGATGAAACCGGTTTCTACCGCCAGATTTTCAAGCTGGTTCTGCCTATTGTTATCCAGAATCTGCTGAGCGCCGCCGTCAGCTCGGCGGATATTGTCATGCTCAATTATGTGGGGCAGTCATCCATTTCCGCCGTTTCCCTGGCCTCCCAATATGCCAACATCCTTTTCATGGTGTATTACGGGCTTGGCACGGGAGCCACCATGCTGTGCGCCCAGTATTTCGGCAAGGGCGACATGCATGCCATTGAGGTAGTGGAAGGGATTGCGCTGCGTTTCTCCATCGTGATTTCACTGGCGTTCGCGTCCGTGGCCCTGCTGATTCCCGAACTGATGATGAAGGTTTTTACCAACGATCAGGAGCTGATTGTGCTGGGAGCCTCCTATCTGCGTTTTATGAGCATCACCTACCTGTGCTGGGGCATTACGGAGGTCTATTTGTCCGTGCTTCGCAGCATCGGCCGGGTTACTGTGAGCATGGCGCTCAATATTCTTGCCTTTTCCCTTAACATCCTGCTGAATGCCGTATTTATTTTCGGTCTTTTTCGGCGCCCCCAAACTCGGCGTTATGGGTGTTGCCATTGCTACTGCAACCTCCCGTATTGTGGAGCTTGCCTGCTGTTTCCTTGTTTCGTTTTTCAGCAAGGATATTAAGCTCAATTTCAGGTTTATGTTCATCCGGAACAAACTTTTGTTCCAGGACTTTGTAAAGCTTTCCCTGCCGGCACTGGGAAATGATGTGAGCTGGGGCGTCGCTTTTTCCACCTATTCCATCATCATCGGCCACCTTGGCTCCGATGCGGTGGCGGCCAATTCCTTTGTAATTGTAGTGCGTAACTTCGGCACCATCCTCTGCTTCGGAATCGCCAGCGCAGGCGGCATTCTGCTGGGAAAGGTAATCGGTGAAAACCGTCTGGAGGCCGCAAAGGAGGATGCGAAAAAACTGATGAAGCTCACCATTCTCAGCGGCGCGCTGGGAGGCCTTCTGATTCTGGCTGTAACGCCCTTCGTGCTCAGATACGCCACGCTTTCGGAAACAGCCATGCATTATCTGAAATACATGCTTCTCATCAACACCTACTATGTCATGGGCGCCGCCGTCAACACCACTCTCATCGCCGGCGTTTTCCGGGCGGGCGGCGACAGCCGGTTCGGTTTTGTCTGCGATACCATTGATATGTGGTGCTACGCCGTCCCGCTGGGCTTTATTGCAGCCTTTGTGTTCAAGCTTCCCGTCATGTGGGTTTACTTCCTGCTGTGTACGGATGAATTCGTCAAATGGCCATGGGTCCTGAAGCATTACCGCAGTGAAAAATGGCTCAACAACATCACCAGGGACAACCTGTTTGAGGAAAAGGCCCTGCAATAGCCGGGAGCCGGTGCCATCAGGCTCCATCAGCAACAGCCCTCACGTTCCGCCTTATATCGTCAAAAAAAGGGACAGCAAACCGACATACGCCTGATTTGCTGTCCCTTCCTTATTGATTACATCACGCCCATCAGCTTCAAAATCCAATATATCACTCCCAACACCCAGCTGGTAAAAATCCCGTACAGGATAACCGGGCCGGCTATCGTAAATATCTTGCAGCCCACGCCGAATACCTGGCCCTCGCTTTTAAATTCGATGGCCGGGGCCGCCACGGAGTTGGCGAAGCCGGTAATGGGAACGAGAGCGCCCGCACCTCCCCATTTTACAATAGAGGGATATATGTTAAATCCGGTAAGCACCACGCTCATCAGAATCAACAGTAAGGCCGACCAGCCGCCGGAGGCCTCTTTGTCCAGCCCCATTCCGGCGCAGGTATTCAGAATCGCCTGCCCTATCACGCAGATAATTCCCCCAACCACAAAGGCCTTCAGCATCTGCAGCCATATATTATGTGTAGGAGTCACCTGCTTGACGTACTCCTGATATTCTTTTTTTTGCTTTTCATCCATAGCCGACATTCCTTTCTGTTATACAGGAAACTGTAGTTCCTTAGAATCTTTGTCAGTATATGGAGATGCTGTAAAAATTATTCGGAGGCGTTTGTTTTTCAAAATATCCAATTTGAATTTGAATAAAAAAAGGCCCGTGCCTCTTTTTCCCCTTCATATAGGCATCCGGTCACATGGACGGTGATGTCCTCTGCCCTCTTTCCATCACAGGATAATAAACACAGGCCAGAGGCGCATCCTCCTCTTCCCGCAAAGACTGCACCGCAATTTTCTGCATACGATCTCCCTCCGTTATCTCCAACCGGATGCACTGGTTGTATCCTGTGCCCTTGTCCGTACCAGCCATGTCTGCTCACAATTATACGGATATGCCTCTGCCGGTATAATCTTCCATAAATCCGGTGATTCTAAAGATATGGAATGAACCCGAATATGCCGCTTGGACGGCAGAACCGCAGGAGGTTAAACATGAGCAGAAAACGAAAAATAATCGGCGGCATCCTTTTGCTGCTGTTTCTCTGCATAGCAGGCGTTTTCATTTACCTGAAAGCAGTCATTCCTCCGGGCGAAGAATGGCTCGCATACAACAGCGGTAAAATCAACGCGGACATCGACCGCCAGCTGGAGGATCTGGATATTGATACCCTGATATCCGAAAAGGAAAGCCTGGTTCTTGAAAAAAACATTGATGAGCTTCAGCAGGCAGTGGGCCAGGGGAAGCTGACCTATGAAGAGCTGGCCGCCATCTGTCTCTACCGCATTAAAACGCTTGATCAGAGCCGGCATGGCTATAATTCCGTAACGGAGGTCGCTGCGGATGTTCTGGAGCAGGCCAGGGCCTGTGATACCGCGCGAAGCGCTCTCCTCCAATCAGGCATACAGTTCCCGCCTTCTCCTCTGTTCGGTATTCCCGTATTGCTTAAAGACAATATTAATACCGCGGATATTCCCACAAGCGCCGGGGCCGAAGCCTTTTCCACTTTCCTTCCCAGGGAGGACGCCGCCCTTGTCCGCACGCTGCGGGAACAGGGCGCTGTCATCTTAGGGAAAAACAATCTTTCAGAATTTGCCACCACCTCCGTCATGCCCCTCGGGCGCGCGGGAAGGCCGGCCAGACCGTCAATCCCTTCGGCCCCCTGAAAATCTCTCCCTCCGGCTCTAGTAGCGGCAGCGCCGTATCTGTTACCGCCAATCCTGCCCCCTGTTCCCCTTCTGACAGAACGGTGGATCCATTTCCGGGCCTGCCGCCGCCAACTCCGTCGTAGGCTTCAAGCCCTCCCGGGGCAGCATATCCGCCGAAGGAATCATGCCGTTGATTCAGGCGGTTGACACCCCCGGCCCTATCGCCAAATGTGTCAGTGATGCTTCCCTCGCCTACGGCGCCCTTTCCGGTTCCATGGCGCCGATCTTTCCGGACAGGAAGACGCCCTGAACGGCACGGTGATCGGCCTGCTTATCTATGATTACAATCAGGAAGACATGATAACCCAACTGAAAACGGCGCTGGAGCATGCCGGCGCAAAGGTAAAGGAGCTCCCCGGCATTCAGGATGTATCCGTGCAGAATATCATTTATCTGACCTTCCGCCGGGATTTTGAGGTGTATGCGTTAAAATACGGTCTTCCCATCACCACCCTGAAGGAGCTTATTGCTTATAATCAGGAAGATTCCAGGCGGCGCATCCGTTATGGACAGGATCTTCTGGAAGCAGCGGACGTGGTGGAGCAGTGCGATGACGGCCCCATAAAGGGTTCCATACAGGAAGCGCAGGAAATTCTGGATACACTTTTTTCAGAGCATGGCCTGAATGCCGTCGTTTTTCTGAACAGCACGGCCTCCGCCACTGTTTCCGCTGCTGGTTATCCTCAGTTGACAGTGCCCCTTGGCATGGATAAAAAAGGAGTCCCCCAGGGCGCGACCTTTGCTGCGGAATATGGCCGGGAGCGAAAGCTTCTGGAGCTTGGCTATTCCTTTGAACAGAATGTGCAGGGGCGGTTCCGGCCCTGAACGAAGGCTTTTTTGCCAGGATTTTCCCGAGGCATTAAAACCTTGCAGTTCGCCGCAGCCACAAAATCCATTTGATACTCGTAACAGTTCAGATAGCAGCTCTGTTACTCCTGTTGTAATTATTCAGCTGTCCAGCCCTTTCACAGTTACTTTATTTTCCCTATATTTATCAAAAAATTTTTTGGTTGTTTACTCCGAACATCAGTTCTGTTATAATCAAATTATACGGCTGCCCTGCAATGCTTTCTGCCGCCCTTCTTCTTTCTTCCCGGCATGCCAGCAGGGTGCAGCCTGCTCACTCTTACAGGCGGCGTACTCTGTTAAGCCGGGCCTGTGCAGGATAATATCCATATGGACTGGAGGTCCTGGGAATGTCTGACAGAATGTATTTATGTATTGATTTGAAATCTTTTTATGCTTCCGTAGAGTGTGTGGAACGCGGCCTCGATCCTCTTACCACCAATCTGGTTGTTGCGGATCCTGAACGTCACAGCGGCACTATATGTCTGGCCGTATCCCCCTCCATGAAAAGCATGGGCGTCAGGAACCGCTGCCGTGTATTCCAGATTCCCGACAATATGAAATATATCATGGCGCCGCCGCGCATGAAGTTATATATCGAACACTCCGCAAATATTTATTCCATTTATTTAAAATATGCGGCCAAAGAGGATATTCACGTATATTCCATTGATGAAGCCTTTCTGGATATCACGGATTATCTGCCTATGTACCGCCTTACAGCCAGGGAACTGGCCCTTCGCATCCTTCAGGACATCCGTGACACCACCGGCCTTCCTGCCGCCTGCGGCATCGGTACGAACCTGTATCTTGCCAAAATAGCCCTGGATATCACAGCAAAGCATAATTCTGATTTTATAGGCTATCTGGATGAAGAGACTTACCGTAAGACTTTATGGGATCACCGGCCGCTTACCGATTTCTGGCGGATCGGCCCCGGCATTGCCAGCCGGCTGTCGTCCATGGGAATCACCTCAATGGGCGAGGTTGCCCATATGGACGAAAAGCTTCTTTATAAAGCCTTCGGCGTTGATGCAGAATATCTCATCGACCATTCCTGGGGAAGGGAACCCACCACCATCGCGGAAATCAAAGCCTATAAATCAAAAAACAATTCCCTCTCCAGCGGCCAGGTGCTGTTTCGGGAATATAATTATGAAGAAGGGCTGCTCATCGTCAAGGAAATGGTAGATCTGCTCTGCCTTGACCTGGTGGATAAGGGCCTTGTCACGGATTCCATTTTTCTTTACGTGGGTTATTCCCGGGATACCGCAAAATCCTCCCACGGGACCTCCCCGCTCACCGTAACGACCAACTCCGTACGTGTCATTACCAAAGCTTTTTCCCTGCTGTATGAGAAAATAGTTAACAAAACCGCCCCTATCCGCCGCGTAAATATCGGCTTTAACAATGTGGTGGATGAGGCATACGAGCAGTACGATCTCTTTACCGACCCTGCCGAGCTGGAAAAAGATCGGAAAATACAGATGGCAGTCCTGGACATCAAGAAAAAATTCGGCAAAAATGCCATCATGAAAGGAATGAACCTGGAGGATGCCGCAACTACCAGAGAACGGAATCTTCAGATAGGAGGTCATAAAAGTGGCGAATCAGACTAAGGCCGACCGTGCTAAAATTTTCATGCCCTTCGATGCAGTAAAAGGCTTCCGTGAAGCTCTTGCTGAAAAAGAGCGGATCATTGTTCCCAAAACAGAACTGTCAGAGGAGCGCAAGGAAGAGCTGGACCGCAGGCTGAGGATGATACACACCGGAGACATCATCACCGTCGTTTACTTTCATGACGGTGAATACGTAAAGCTCACCGGCATGGTCTCAAAATTCAATCCCGCCGGCAGAACGCTATCCATTGTTAATACCATGATACCCCTTGACGATATCCGCGAACTGGAGAATTCTGCAGGAGATAATTTTTAAGGCAAACGCATATAAACCGGCCGGAGCACAAACCTGCTTTAATAAATGGGCGGGAAATCTCATCACAGCTATGCCCTGCGCGCCCTCCCTGTCCCACCACAACAAACGCTGCAGGCCTTTTTGCAGCCTGCAGCGTCTGACTATTATACATATTTAAAATTCCCGTTTCGTTTTTACGGTTTCTTTCTCAATCTTTTCTTACTGTTTTCCATGCTCCGCATCCCAGTCTTCATTTGCTTTTTCCACCTTCAGGGAATACAGAAGTATTATCATAATTATGACCATGATAAACGGGAACCACAGATACAGAAAGTTCAGCATATTAATGCAGGACTGCGGCTGAATCTCCGCGTTTATATAACCGCCGGCTGCGAGCAGCCATCCGGTTAATGCGGTACCGATGCCGCTTCCGATCTTAATTCCCAGTGAGGAACAGGAGTACATGGTTCCGTCAATCCTCTTGCCTTTTGTCCTGTAGGTATAATCGCTGGTTGCAATCATGTTCAGATCCCGTCAGGGCTGACACAGAGTCCGGCAAGAACGGAGAAGCACAGCATCATGGGGATATTGCCCATCATTCCCCCCACAATAAAACCAATTCTCATAAAGAAAGCGATACAATACCCGAACAGATTTACCTTATACATTCCCTTTGCTTTTTTCACCAGCCAGGGAGTAAATGCCAGGCCGATAATCATCGGGAACATCTGCGCCGCGGAAAAGGTTCCCAGCAATGCGGGATTGCCCAGCACATAGGTCATATAATAAATACCGATGCCCGCAATGCCTGTCTGAATATAAGTCAGGACATAAACAGCTACAATAATCAGATAATATTTGTTCGCAAACAGAAGCTTGGCGGATTCCCAAAGGGACAGCTTATCTTCCCCTCCCTTTTCAGCGGAGGTCTGCACCTTTTCTTCTTCATCCGGCACTTCCTTTACAGACAGGACGGATATGGTATTTACCACCAGTCCGATAAGCCCGTACACAATTGCCACGTTACGCCAGCCTGCAGCGCCGCCGCCCATGGATGCCACTGCCTTAATGGTAATGGATGCCACTACCAGGTTGGTTGCCAGGGAAAACATGAACCGGATGGAGCCCATCTGCACACGTTCATTGTTGTTTTTGGTGATAAGCGCTGTTAAAGATGCATATGCAATATTGTTTGCGGTATAGAATACAGCATTCAGCAGCGTGTATGCGATAAAGAAATAAGCATATTTTGCGGTATCTCCCCAGCTGGAGGGAATCGCAAAGATCGCAATCAGACATACTGTATTCCCTATGTAGGACCAGAGCATCCAGGGACGCGCTTTCCCCATTTTACTCTTGGTCTTGTCAATCAGGCTGCCGAAAAATACGTCCGTCACGCCGTCCGCAAACTTGGAGAACATCATCAGAGTTCCCACAATTCCGGCGTTCAGTCCCACTGTATCCGTCAGATAAATCAGAACAAAGCTTGTCAACAGGGCATAGACCATATTGGCTGCCCAGTCACCGGAACCATACCCCAGTTTGTTGTACCATTTCAAATACTTTTTTTCCTGCATATCCCCTTGCACTCCTTTTCTGTTTGTCCAAACCCTGCATCTGCGTTGTATGCCCGGTATCCGTGTCTCCGGATCTTACATCCCCGCCATTACAGAAGTCCGGCATTTTTCCCCTTTTGCAGTTGATTTACTTTCTGCAATTAGTGGTGTGTACGAGCACCATATTTATATTTTAGTTTTACACTTCCATTTTGTCAATAGAACAAAGTTGTATGTAAATATTTCTATGCATTTTTCACAAATACTAAGTTGTGATTTTATTATTTTTTTCGTACAAAACGCAAACATGATGTGTCCGCACACATTTTCACTCTGTATTTTACAGATTCACCATATTTCTGCAAATGCAGTGCTGTTTTACAGTACTAAAATTATTGCGTAAAAAAAGCAAACAAACTTAGAGTGAATACAGATCTGTGCTGTTATATTCTATGATAATCTGATATACTCAGGGAAATGGGGATTGAAATAATGGACATATGAATAAAGAATTGTAAAATTGAAAAGGGGAATTTTATTCTGATTGCCACCGCTATGGCTGTTATTATCGCCGCATCCGCTGCCAAATCCGTTTTCGCCATTATATCCGCTTCTGCTGCCAAATCCGTTTTTGCCCTGTTTTCACCCTGTTTTTGTGTCCGTTTTCCTTCCCGGCAGCCGTAATCCTGCCGGCGGCTTCTATTTTAATATTTTCACGGCATCAGATATCAGGGAGGTTATAAAGATATGGACAAGCTGCTGATTATTGACGGTTCCAACCTTCAAATAAGTTTTTCGGCATGCCTCGCGTATTATAAACGGGAAGGGAAAGGCGATCCAAGGTACTCTCGGCTTTGTCGGCGCCACTATTAAAATTATCCGGATGACCTGCCCCACCCATGTTGTAATACTCTTTGACGGAGAACATCCAAATGCCCGTACAAATCTGCTTCCCGGTTATAAAGCGAACCGCCCGGATTACTCGCAGGTGGATGAGGCGGATAATCCCTATTCACAGCTTGCGGATGTATACGCCGCGCTATCGTTTATGAATATCAAATATACGGAGGTCCAGGAACTGGAATCCGATGACATAATCGCGGGCTATGCTTACGCCTATGGGGAACAAATGTAAGTGGTAATTTTCCTTTGACAGTGATTTTTCAACTGATCAATGAAAATATAAAGGTTTTACGCTACCGCGGCAAAAATACGGTTGTCTGTGATCCTGATTATATCAAAGAAAAACTGGGCATCGCACCTTTCCTGTATGCGGATTTTAAATCCCTTACAGGTGACAGCTCCGACAACATAAAAGGCGCGGATAAGATCGGTCCGAAAACCGCTGCCCGGCTTCTCCATGAATTCGGGGATTTGGAAAGCATCCTTGAAAATTCCGACAGTATCGAAAGACCGTCCATAAAAGAATCAATTGTAAAAAATGCAGAACGACTGCGCACGAATTATAAACTCATAAAGCTTGGCGGCAAAGCTGTAATCCCATTTTCCATAAGCGAATTAGAATATAATTACAGCGGAATTACAACAAATGAAGTCCTGAACGGGATTGGATTAAAGTAAATGAAGAGGACTATCTTCCAGGCGCTTTATCCTCAAGTTTTCTGTTCAGTTCCTCCAGTAAAGCAGGAAGCTCCGAAGGATGATGTACCGTATAATCCGGCCTCCAGTCCTCTTCCTCTATAGTTCTGTAATAACGCGGCGACCAGTCCAGCCAGATGCTGGTAATCCCAAAACGGTTTGCCCCTGCAATATCCTTTTTCAGATTATTGCCAATCATAACAATCCGTTTCTTATCCTTTTCCTCCAGTCCCAGCTGTTCCATGGCTGTCTGAAACATAATTGCCTCCGGCTTCTGCTGTCCCACCGTTTCCGAAACCACCCAGGCATCGAAGCAGCTGCGCAGTCCGTTTTTTCTGTAAACATTCTGAAAGGACGCTTCTTCCCCGTCCGCTACAAGCGCAATAGTGTAACCTTCCTCATGCAGCTGCTGCAGTATTTCCCCTGCATTTTCAATAAACTCCGCCCGGCTTACAATCCCCGGTTCCTGTGCATCATAAACCTGGGAAGCCTCGTCGATAATGGTGTCTCCGCTGTCCGTAAAGATAATCAGCGTTTTATTTTTCTCCATCATACTTTCTCTCCTTACTCTGCCTGTAAAAAACTTTGTTCTTTTATAAATTTCCTCTGTTTTGACTTTTACCTGTTTACTGTACAGGAAAACAATTTCCGGTCTAAGTATACCTGTAAAGCCCAAAATAATCTATGTAATATTTGTCCTGGATAAGTCAAAAACATTGCATTTTTTGTTTTATTTTTTCTTCAACAATACCGTCCCCTGCTCATGACTTTCAATTTCCAAAAAGTCCCCGAATTCTATCAGTGGTAGAAAAAAGGCTGTAAACTCAAAAAAGCAGTTATTGTAACAGCCCATACGCACAGGCTATAATCACTATATAAGAAACGGAGGAATGCGCAATGCTGGACAGTATTAAAATTGGACATTTTATCTCAGAAAAGAGAAAAGAATTGAAAATGACGCAGCAACAGCTGGCGGATAAGCTGAAGGTCTCCTTTCAGGCAGTTTCCAATTGGGAACCGGCTATTCTCTTGTCAGACTCCTTATGGAAAAAATGCCGCAGATAAAGCTGGATCGTATAGACGGCCTGACATTTATCGAACAGATTATGAAGCCCCACACGCCCTATTACAAAGCGGTTAAAGAACTGTTCGGCCAGGAATATCTCCACGGCATGGCTCATATCACAGGGGGCGGGATAGAAGGCAACCTCTGCCGCATTATCCCTGATGGCCTTACAGCGGAAATCAGCCTGCCGCAAATCAGGCCGCTTCCTGTATTCAAATATATTAAGCTGCAGGGGAACGTGGAGGATGAAGAAATGCTGCGGACCTTCAACTGTGGCGTCGGCTTTGTCCTGGTGGTTTCCCGGGAAGGAAAAGAGGATGCAGTACGCCGCATCTCCCAACATTACCCCTGCTATGAAATCGGAAGGATAACAAAAGGGGACAGGAAAATTGCAATGAAAGGAAGACTCAGCTGGCTTTAATCAGTTAAAAAGGAATAGCGCCTCCTCATCAAGACGTCCTCTTTATTTTCCAATAACATGCAGGCAGGTTCCCTGCAGCTCTGTTCTCCGAATAAGCAGGCAGCGCTATACATTCTGGCTGATACGTATGCTTAGCTCCGTAAAATAGTATTCCTTCGTCGGTTCCATGCCAAGCGCCAGGTAATTGAAGAGAAGCTCCAACGGAAGCGCTCCCTGTTTTTCCGGTTCCTGGCATATGGTGGCGGCAATTACGCCGTCCTTTACCATCTGACGCTGCTTTTCCACCAGATCGTTGGAGATGATTTTAATGTCCCTGCCGGTGCTGGCCTTGCGTATTGCCTGACAGATGCTGTAATCTCCGGGATTTACCAGATACAGAATATTGATTTCCGGATGGCGTTCCACCATTCCCTGCACTGCCACAAAAAAATCAAACTGATCCTTATCCCTTGTCATCACCTGCTGGGAAACCACAGACATTTCCGGGTATCTTTCACTGATTTCCATATGGAAGCCTTCCATACGCGCCTTAAAGCTGCTTATGGTACCGTCATCCACAGAAACCACACCTACCCGGGCTTTACCGTCGGTCATCAGGGCAGCTACCCCTGCTGCCAGCCGGCCCGACTTCTCGTAGTCACAGCCGACATAGGCCATCCTGTCCGCTCCCGGTTCGTCCATATTATAAAAAATTACAGGTACCGGCTCTCTCCCACATGACTTCATAGCCCTGGTAAAATACTCGGACAGAACGCCGTTTATCACCCAGCCGTCCATTGCATTCTCACTGACAATACGCTCCAGGCACTCTTCACCCATCAACTCCTCTATCCTGGTAATAAAAAAAAGTACCTCAACGCCGTACTGCTTCAGTTCCTCCGCCTGCTTTTCCGCGCCTTTGAGCACATCTGTAAAAAAAGGCGCAAATTCATCGTCCACACAGATAAAACCCAGCTTCAGATGCTTCTTCCTCGCCGCCAGGCCTTTTCCCGCCACATTCGGCTTATATCCCAGCTCCTGGGCTATCCGGCGCACCCTTTCCTCTTTTTCCGGATTCACCTTTCCCCGGTTATTCAGCACACGGTCCACCGTTCCTCTTGAAACACCGGCCCTGTCCGCAATTTCTTTTATTGTTACCATACCTGTCACCTTTTCCTGTTTTCATCTGGTAAATGGTCTGCATTGTTATTTTTCCGCATATGCCGGACTTTAACGTAAATTGTAGCATCCCGGTAGGCCGGTGTCAAATTCTGTGCCAAACGAAAAATCAAGCAAAACAGCTTCCGGAAAAGGCTTCAGCCATTCCCTTCCTGTCTGCACCTTCGATACTCCAAAAACTCCATTTCAAAGATTCCCATACCACCGGTCATGCTCTTTAGTTCCACCTGGAATTCCTTTGCCGTATCAAAGGGCACCTGGCCTGAAACCTCCAGTTCATCGCCGTTATAGCCCACATCGTCAATAGAAGCCTGCATATTGGCAAGCCTGCCCATCAGTCTCTTCTCACAGCCTGACGGTGCAAACAGCCGGTAGCTCATAACCGGCTCCAGCTTAATCACTCCGGCCTGCTGCAGCGCTTTTCTGACCACCAGGGGCGCAAGCCTGCGGTAATCCGCAGGTGTACTCGTCACACTGTCGTAGTCTGCGTCCACGAATACAATCCGGGTATCCGCCACGGCATATTCAAGCCCTTCCTCCAGTGCCTTCCATACCCCCTCTCTTACCGCATTCTGAAATGATTTCTCTATAAAGCCAAAGGAAACCTGTGTCTCATACCGGTTGCCTTCCCCAGCCTCCAGCGGTTCCATCCGTATTCCGATTCCCGCTCTGTGCAGGTTCCTTTTTTCTCCCATTCGTATTTCCGCACAGGCAGCTGAGACAGGCTTTTCCCTGCATATCGTCTTCATCCCGGAAAATTCCGCTTTCACACCAAACCTTTCCGCCAGCGTATCCCGGAGGATTTCTATCTGCAGCTTTCCGAACAAATCCATCAGTATTTCCCCTGTCTGCTCCGATACCCTGACCTTAAGCAACGGATCCTCTTCCGTCAGCACATTCAGCGCATCCAGAAGCCGGTATCTGTCCCCAGCCTCCGCCGGCGCCACATTTACGCACAGCATCGGCTCCATCAGGCGCCCCATATTTTTACCGCCGCAGGCTTCACCGATAAATCCGCTGCAGGACAGAGCCGGGATATCCGTCAGGATTCCGATGTCATTTACCCCCACCTTTACGGCAGGTATCTGCCTGCCCCGGCTTACAGTCATCAGATTGTTAATCGTGATCTCCTGATCCGCCCCGGCAGCGGACACCCTGTCCTTTTGCGAAATCGTTCCGGAAAATACCCGGAAAAAAACCTTCTTATGTCCGCACTCATCATGCTCCACCTTATAAATATAGGCGGAAAGACGGCTGTTTTCCGGTTTTCTTACAGGAAGCCAGCGGACTATCCCCCGCATCAGCTGTTCAATTCCCAGATCCTTCAGGGCAGAACCTGCATAGACCGGATACTGCCGCCCTTTTCCCACGCGGAACCTTAAACATGCCTCCAGCTCTTCCGCCTCCACCTTCCCACCATCCAGATACTTTTCCAGAAGCTTTTCGGAACACATGATAATCTGCTCCTTGTAAACGGTATCCGCCCAGTCATATTCCCTTATTGTATAATCCTGCTGCGGTGTCCGCTTAACCTCCTGCATCTGTATAATCCTCGTTGACAGCTGGGTACGGATCTGCGCCAGAACCGCCTCATAGTCCGCGCCCACCCTGTCTGTTTTGTTAATGAAAAGGATGACCGGCATCTTCATTTTCTTCAGCTGGTGAAAGAGGATTCTTGTCTGCGGCTGCACGCCCTCTCTTGCCGATATGACCAGCACCACGCCGTCCAGCGCCCGGAGGGAACGCTCCACCTCCCCGATAAAATCCACATGACCCGGTGTATCAATCAGATTGATTTTCACATCGCCTATGGGAAAAGAGACGGTGGAAGCCTTGATTGTCATTCCCCTCTTCTGCTCCAGCTCCAGGGAATCCGTGATTGTGGTCCCCCTGTCCACGCTTCCCCTGCTCTTAATAATTCCGCTGTGGTAAAGGAGACTCTCCGTCAGCGTGGTTTTTCCTGCGTCCACATGGGCGAGTATGCCCAGGTTCAATATTCTGTTTTCCATTTTCCATACGCTTTCCAGCCAGTTTTACATTCCTTATATGGGGACGGAATGCCTGCCTGCGGTAAAAAAGCGTACAAAAAAACCACAGTCTGTAACTGTGGTTAAAATAATCCTGTTAAAAAGACGCTTCTTATCTCAACACATGGCAGGCTGACTTATTATTTATGAAATTCCCATGGAAAAAAGTTTTTCTCATATTTAATCAACCTCCTGCCGTTTATTTTGTTCAGTATAGCAAGCCGGACAGGACTTGTCAATGCTGATTTCGTTTTCATGCTGAATTCGTTTTCATCTTTCCTGCAGAATTTGTTTTCATCTTTCCTTATATGGCCTTACCAGCAGATAGAGGAAGCCTGCAAGAAGAAGTACCGCCACTACGGTGCCGATGCCAAAGGCGCCTGCCGTAAAGAGAATACCGAGCTGGTATACACAGAGGGAAACCACATATGCCAGACCTGTCTGGTAGCCGATTGCGAACCAGAACCATTTTGCATTGTTCATTTCTCTCTTGATAGCGCCCATTGCCGCAAAACAGGGCGCGCACAGAAGGTTGAATACCAGGAAGGAGTATGCCGCTAATGCGGTCATGCTGCCTGCCAGCGTTCCCCAGATTTCGGTACCGTCTTCGGCAACCTCGGCAAAACCGTAAAGAATACCAAATGTACCCACCACGTTTTCCTTGGCTACCAGCCCGGTAATAGCCGCCACTGTGGACTTCCAGTCTCCCCAGCCAAGCGGAATGAAAATCCAGGAAACAGCGCCGCCGATTTTAGCCAGGATGCTGTGGTTAATTTCCATAGCTTCAAGCATCCTGAACTGTCCGTCCACCCATCCGAAGTAAGTGGTAAACCATATTACGATAGTGGAAAGCAGGATAACGGTACCGGCTTTTTTGATGAAGGACCAGCCGCGCTCCCACATGCTGCGAAGCACATTTCCCACGGTAGGCCAGTGATATGCAGGAAGCTCCATAACGAAGGGCGCAGGATCCCCTGTGAACAATTTTGTCTTTTTTAAAATAATGCCGGAGCAGATGATTGCCCCGATTCCCACAAAGTAGGCGCTGGGTGCAACCCACCAGGCCCCGCCGAACAACGCGCCTGCAATCAGGGCGATAATGGGAAGCTTCGCTCCGCAGGGAACAAAGGTGGTCGTCATAATGGTCATTTTACGATCACGGTCGTTTTCAATGGTACGGGAAGCCATGATGCCGGGCACGCCGCAGCCGCTTCCAATGAGCATCGGGATAAAAGATTTTCCGGAAAGGCCGAATTTGCGGAAAATTCTGTCCATGATGAAGGCAATCCTTGCCATATAACCGCAGCTTTCCAGGAAGGCCAGGAAAATAAAGAGCACCAGCATCTGAGGGACAAAGCCGAGCACAGCGCCCACGCCGGCCACAATGCCGTCAAGAATAAGTCCCTGCAGCCAGTCCGCACAGCCTGCCGCATTCAGCAGGGATTCCACAAGAACAGGGATGCCCGGCACCTCCAGGCCGAACAGCCTCCAGCCGTCACCGAATACGCCGTCGTTGGCCCAGTCCGTGGCCCAGGTGCCTACAGTCGTTACGGAAACATAATAAACGATAAACATAACCACTGCAAAAATGGGAAGCGCCAGCCAGCGGTTGGTTACAATCCTGTCGATTTTATCGGAGGCTGTCATGTCCTGCTTCCTGTTCCTGCTGTAGCATTCACTGATAATGGAGGAAATATATACATATCTTTCATTGGTGATAATACTTTCCGTATCATCATCCAATTCTTTTTCAATCCGGTTTATTTCTTCAGATACATCAGGGACCTGCGCCATCTGCTCCTGAATCTTGTCGTCCTTTTCCAGCAGTTTGATGGCAAAAAATCTTTTCTGCGCTTCCGGGACACTGCTGCCCAGCTTTGCTTCTACGGAATCCAGCACGCTTTCCACTTCGGGGGCAAAGGTATGCACAGGCACTGCCGCGTCCTTACGACCTGCGATGCTGATGGCCTTTTCCGCCGCTTTCCGGATACCGGTTCCCTTTAATGCGGAAATCTCCACAACCTCGCAGCCAAGCTTTTTGCTCAGCCTGTCAAAATGGATGACATCGCCGTTCTTTTCCACTATGTCCATCATATTGACAGCCATAACCACCGGAATCCCCAGTTCCATCAGCTGTGTGGAAAGGTACAGGTTTCTCTCAATATTCGTGCCGTCCACGATATTTATAATCGCATCCGGCCTTTCGTTGATCAAATAATTTCTTGCAACGACCTCCTCCAGAGTATAGGGAGAAAGGGAATAGATGCCCGGTAGGTCCATGATGATCACATCCATGGAACCTGCGGTTCCGTGTGACCGCTTCAGCTTCCCCTCTTTTTTCTCCACCGTTACACCGGGCCAGTTTCCCACAAACTGATTGGAACCTGTCAGCGCATTAAACAATGTCGTCTTTCCGCAGTTCGGATTTCCTGCTAATGCAATCTTAATTGACATATTCTACCTCTTTCCGCCTCATTGCAGCTAATTTTCCTGTCATTCAATTTGTCTTAACTATCTTTTATTAGTTATATCTAACTACTGTCCAAAAAAATTTTATTCCACCAAAATCATTTCCGCATCGGCTTTCCGCAGCGACAGCTCATAACCCCTTACAGTTATTTCCACAGGATCTCCCAGGGGCGCTGTCTTTCTGACAAAAATATCAATCCCCTTCGTAATCCCCATATCCATAATCCTTCTTTTCACTGCGCCTTCCCCGGTAAGCTTTGTCACCTTTACGCTTTCCCCGCAGGGAATCTCTTTTAATGTCCTCATCTTGTCTCCCTTTCTTCTAACATACCATGATTTTGTTGGCCATATCTTTTCCGATGGCCACTCTGGAATCCTTTACATTCACTATCATATTGCCGCCGATTTCAGATACTACAGTTACCACGCCGCCGGTTACAAAGCCAAGGTTCTCAAGAAACCGCCTTGTTTCCTCCCTGCCGCCAACTTTACGTATTACACTGGGTTCACCTGCATTCACCATTGTCAAAGGCATCATTCCACCTTCTTTCTTTTTTGATATTGAGGATTGATTTCATTCCTCGTTCTTCTCGGTTAGTATATTCTAACTTCCAATAGTTGTCAATATTATTACTGATAATAATTTCTCACTAGCGGGAAGGGTGAGGGCATGGCGAGGTTTTTGCGATGCCGGAGAAGGGGAGGAGGGGCGGAGGGGGGGGAGGGTTTTTGTATGGATATGTTCTCACTCAGTTAAAAACACAGCGATGCTAACGCTACAGGTTTGTTGCGTGCTGCGGGGATAAATATATTTGCTGATAATATAAAAATATGGTATACTAACGCCAGTTAGTTCATTCGGATTACAGTAACTTTATGTCAGGAAGCGGGGTGAGTATATTGGCAGTGGGTGAATCCTCTGAAAATTATCTGGAGACAATTTTAATTCTGAGTAAATCACACCCGGTTGTCCGTTCGGTGGATGTGGCGGAGGAGCTGGGTTTTAAGAAATCCAGCGTCAGCGTGGCCATGAAGAATCTGCGGGAGCGGGAGCATATTACGGTGACTAAGGAAGGCTATATTTATCTGACGGAGTCAGGCCGTGAAATCGCTGAAATGATTTATGAAAGGCATCAGCTTCTCTCCGCATGGCTCGTAAAGCTGGGCGTGGATGAGAAGATTGCCGCTGAGGATGCTTGTAAGATTGAGCATGTCATCAGTAAGGAAAGCTTTGACGCGATTAAGAAGCATGTAAAATAACCGTTATGCAAAGGTGTTGGACAGTTACAAATAAGTGTTGGAAAATCCCGGCGGCCTGTATGGCCCCGGGATTTTTTCATGTACGGGCAGTGTTCTGCGGGGTTCAGTTTTCTTTGGCTAAAAGTTCTTCCAGAGTATGCCAGCCCAGTACCGCGCATTTTACGCGGGCGGGCATATGGCTTACGTCCTGGAGGCAGGCGGCTTCCTCCAGGTCATCGATTTCCTCCGGCGAGGCCTGGCCCTGGATCATCCTCAGGAAAATGCCGGAGAGGCGGACGGCCTCTTCTTTTGTTTTTCCGATGACCAGATCCAGCATCATGTCCGCCGAGGCCTGGGAAACGGCGCAGCCGCTTCCTTCAAAGGCTCCGTCCGTTATCCTGCCGTCTTCTATTTTCATCCTGAGCACAATATCATCTCCGCAGCTGGGATTTACGCCCTCCAGCTCCAGCCCCGCCCCGGCAAGGGGGTGCTTGTGGGCGGGATGCATGTTGTGATCAATGAGTATTTCATGATAAAAAGTTCTATTCTCCATATCCCATTTTTCTCCTTACTTGTCGCAGGCTGTGAAGAAATGCCTGTATTTCATTTTCCGTATTATAGAAGGCAATGCTTGCTCTTGCGGTGGATGAGACGCCGAGATAGTCCATCAGGGGCTGGGCGCAGTGATGGCCCGCCCGTACCGCAATGTGATCCGCATCCAGTATGGAGGCTACATCATGGGGATGCACGCCGTCCACAGTGAAGGTGAGTATCCCGCTGTGTTGTGTTCCATCCGCCGAGCCAAGGATCCGGACGCCGGGGATTTGCTTCATTCCCTCAAAGGCCAGTACGGTCAGTTCATCTTCTCTTTGCTTCAGCCGTTCCCAGCCGATTTTTTCCAGATATCGGATTGCAGCTTCCAGGGCCGCCGCTCCCGCGGCATTTACCGTCCCCGCTTCAAATTTATGGGGAAGGGGGGCATAAACGGCATCCCGGCGGCTTACCCTTTCTATCATCTCCCCGCCGGTCAGGAAGGGAGGCATGGCTCCCAGCAGTTCTTTTTTCCCATACAGCACGCCGATTCCCATGGGTGCCATCAGCTTATGGCCGGAAAAAGCGAGGAAATCAGCGTCCAGCGCCTGTACGTCAATGGGGATGTGGGGCGCGCTCTGGGCGGCGTCCACCACCACAACAGCTCCCTGCCTGTGGGCCAGTTCTGTAATTTCCCGGACAGGGTTCACTCTGCCAAAAACATTGGAAATATGGGCCACTGCCACCAGCCTCGTCCGCGCAGTGACGGCCTGTCGGATACATTCCGGCGTCAGTGTTCCGTCCGTCTCACATTCCAGGAACTTAAGTACGGCTCCCGTGCGCTTTGCCGCCATCTGCCATGGCAGAAGGTTGCTGTGGTGCTCCATGATACTGACCAGAATTTCATCACCGGGCCGAAGCTTCGACAGCGCATAGCTGTAAGCGACCAGATTCAGGGCTTCCGTGGTATTTCTTGTAAAAATTATTTCCTCCGGGCATGCCGCGTTGAGGAAGCGGCATACGGTTTTTCTCGCATTTTCATACCGCTGTGTGGCATCCATTCCCAGCTCATATAATCCTCTTAAGGGATTGGCGTTGCTGTTTTCATAAAAGGAACGTTCTGCTTCCAGCACACAGGCCGGACGTTGGGCAGTTGCCGCGTTATCCAGATAAATCAGCGGCCCGCTGCGGCCGAAGATGGGAAAATCTCCGCGTATTTCCTGTTCATTCCAGTTTTTCATCCGGGCTTCCTCCTTCCAGATATTTCTGTACCCGTCTGACAACGGTATCATCCGGGATTTGGGCGCACAACGCATCAATTCCTGCGCGGGCCATCATATCACAGGCTTCTTCGCGGCTTAGCCCCCTGGAGCAAAAATAAAAAAGTTTTTCCTCATCCAGCTTTCCCGCTGTGGCGCCGTGATTTCCCTGTACGTTCTCTTCACCGCATAAAATCAGCGGTATGGTACGGTTTACCACATCGTCTCCCAGAAGCAGCACTTCCTCTTTTTCCGCGCCTTCCGCGCCGGAGCAGCCCCTGTGGAAATCAATGGTGCCCCGAAAGAGCTTCGATGCCTGATCCCGCAGCACGCCTTTCACTTCCATCTGGCTCTCTGATTTCCTGCCGTGATGCTCGGCCACGTAATTCATATCCAGCTTCTGCATGTTTTTGCCCAGATAGCCGATATCCGCTTTCATGCGGCTCGCATCTCCCGCCAGGTTTATGCAGGCGCCCGCATAAGTGGTTTTGGCGCCCAGCTGCAGCTGCAACAGTTCTACGGAAGCGCCTTCCTCACAAATCCCGCCCACATCATTCATGGCAGCAAAGCCATCGCCTAAAAGCTGTACCTGGATAAGCCTGACCGCCGCGTTTTTTTCAGCGTAAACCTTCGTCTGGATACCGGCGCTGCCGGAATCCTTACGGCCTGAAAAGTTTTCCATGATCACCGTGATGCTGCTTCCCTCCTCCGCATAAATACAGACCGCATGCAGAGAATTTTCTCCCTGTTTATATTGCCAGGAAAGCCTGAGCGCCTCTTCGGGATGCGCGCCCCTTTTAATTCGGAAAATATCCATGGGCGTTTCACTTTCCCGCACAAGCTCATCCATATCCGGCCCCATACCTGTGGGGATTTCCTGAAAACCGGATTCCAGCGTTCCGGCGCTCATTCCCCGGATACAGGATACGTCCTGCCCGGGCAGCGTAAACTGCGGATTGCAGGACACCATATTTTTTCCGTAAATTTCAGTATCAATATCTGAAAGGCTGCTGTCATTCATATGAAGCCAGTTCCATGTCCTCATGGGCAGCCTGTTAACCTTCATTTCCATTCCTTGTTTCATTTCATCCTCCTACTGTTTTGCAAAACAAATTACGGTTCCTCCGGCGGGCAGAGGCTTTCCGCCTTGTTTTGAAAAACAAAATGCAGGCCCTCTGCAGGCAGAAAATTTTCTTCCGTCTCCGCGCCGCTATCCGATGCTGCCTTTCATTTCCAGCTGTATCAGATTGTTCATCTCCACCGCGTATTCCAACGGCAGCTCCCTGGAAACATTTTCGGCAAAGCCGCTGACTATCATAGCTCTGGCGTCTTCCTCCCCGATGCCGCGCGACATCAGGTAAAATACCGCGTCTTCACTGATCCTTCCGATCCGGGCCTCATGCCCGATGTCAGCATCCGGCGTCCGGATATCCATGGCCGGTATGGTATCTGAGCGTGAAAAACTGTCCAGCATCAACGACTGGCAGGAAACGGCCGCCCTGCTTTGCTTGGCATCCTTCGCCACCACCACAGAACTGCGGAAGGTACTGATCCCGCCGTCCTTGGAAATGGATCTGGTATTGATAAAGGAGGAAGTATTTTTTCCCTGATGGACAATTTTGGCGCCCGTGTCAAGGCACTGGCCCTTTCCGGCGAAGGTGATTCCCGTAAATTCCGCCCGGCTGTCTTTCCCCTTTAAAATACTCATGGGATAGAGACAGGATACATGAGAGCCAAAGGAGCCGGATACCCATTCAATCACACCGCCTTCCTCCACTACAGCGCGTTTGGTGTTCAGGTTGTACATGTTTTTGGACCAGTTCTCAATGGTGGAATAGCGGAGCCTGGCTTTCTTGCGCACTCCACACCCAGCCGGCATGCAGATTAGCCATTTCATGTTTGGGCGGTGGCCTTCGATAAAATGCAGATCGGCGCCCTCATCCACAATGATGAGCGTGTGTTCAAACTGTCCCGCTCCCGGCGCGTTCAGCCGGAAATAGGACTGCAAAGGTACGGTGACTGAAATGCCCGGAGGCACATATACAAAGGAGCCTCCCGACCAGACGGCTCCGTGCAGCGCCGCAAATTTATGGTCATTGGGCCGTACCAGCTTCATAAAATGTTTACGTACCATGGGAGCATATTCTCCCTTCAGGGCGCTTTCCATGTCCGTGTATACCACGCCCTGGGCGGCCACCTCTTCCCTTACATGATGGTATACCAGCTCGGAATCATACTGGGCGCCCACGCCTGCCAGGGACTTACGCTCCGCCTTCGGGATCCCCAGCCGCTCAAAGGTATCCTTGATCTCCTCCGGTACATCGGACCATCTGGCGCTCATACGCGTGTTGGGCCTGACATAGGTTACGATATGCTCCATGTCCAGCCCCTCCAGGGACGGCCCCCAGTCAGGCACCCGCATCTGATTATAAATCTGCAGGGACTGCAGCCGGAACAGCTCCATCCACGGCGGATCCTTTTTCTCCCGGGAAATCTGCGTGACAATTTCAGGCGTCAGGCCTTCTTTTACCCGGTAAACATCCTTTTCTTCATTTTTTATGTCATAAACGCTTCTGTCTATATCATCCACATAGGTTTTTTCTTCCATAAACACTCCTTTCCGGCATTTTCGCGCCTACTGCCGATACATCCGTACAGCCTGCTCGTAAAACTGTTCAAAGCCTTCCGCATTGATTCGTTCCACCAGCCCGGCGTCTCCTGTCTCCACGATACGGCCATCCACCAGAATATGCGTGTAATCCACCTTCAGGGATTCCAGAATCCTCGTGCTGTGTGTGATGATGAGAAGCGCGCCCTTTTCATTCTTCTGGTATTCCTCCACGCCCCGGGATACCGTGCGGACCGCATCCACATCCAGCCCGGAATCCGTTTCATCCAGGATTGCCAGGGCAGGCCGCAGCATAAGCATCTGCAGGATCTCCGCCTTCTTCTTTTCGCCGCCGGAAAAACCTATATTCAAATCCCTGTCCGCATAGGTTTCATCCATCTGAAGCACCTCCATGGCCTTTTTCATTTCCTTCCGGAAATCCCAAAGCCTCAGTTTTTCTCCCCTGCGCCTCTCTAACGCGCTGCGGATAAAGCTGCCCAGGGAAATCCCCGGCACCTCCAGCGGATTCTGGAAGGAAAGGAAAATGCCGTCTGACGCCCTTTTTTCCACCGCTTCCTCCTTATTCTTAAAAAAAATGCTTCCTTCTGGATCTCAAATTTGGGATTTCCCATCAGCGCATATCCCAGGGTGGATTTTCCCGCGCCGTTAGGCCCCATCAATACATGAGTCTCTCCCGCGTTCATCTGCAAATCTATCCCATGGAGAATTTCCCTGTCTTCCACGTTAACCTTCAGTCCGTTTACGTTTAATAATTGCTCTGTCATAGCGTTCCTCCATTTCCGTCATTTTCTGACCGGCCTGCTCTTCTATTTTCCCTGCCGGCGTTTCCGGCAGACATTACTGCTTATTTCTTCCTTTCCCGTAATAACGAAAAAGGATTCGAGCATTTCCTACCATTTAAGTATGAATTGTTCAAATCCTATTATAAATACCCTGGCGGGAATAAGCAATATAAGAAAAGCGATGTAATTGAGAATGTTTCTCATTTACATCGCTTAGTTAAAAAATGTATCGCCTGCAAAGGCGGAAGCACAGCCGGCCCCTGCCTTTCCGCCTGTATCTTTGCTCCGGCTCGGGCTCTTAAAAAAAGCAGCTGTTTTGCGCGGTTCTGTCTGTTATGGCAGGGACAACTTTTTCGCCGCAATTTTCGTCTGCATATAAAGGACTACCGCAATGACCGCCGTCAGTACATCTGCCGCCGCCTGGGAGGCAATGATCCCGTAATAACCGGCAAGCCGGGAAAGTATAAAAATGCACAGTGCAAAAACAACGCCCTGTCTGCTGACGGAAAGCACCAGCGCAGGCAGCGCTTTTCCTGCGGCCTGGAATACGGTGGTAAATACGAGAATCACACCGGCACAGGGCATGGAAACAAGCAAACACCGCAGCATCAGGCTGCCGGAGGCAATAATTCCCGCATCTTTCATGAAAATCCCCATTATCTGCGGGGCACACAAAGCCAGCAATCCCGCGCATACAACAGAAAATACCAGCTCCACGCAAAGGTCAAACCGTATAATTTTCCGCAGCCTTTCCCGGTTTTCGGCCCCGTAATTATAGCCTATCAGCGGCTGCGCGCCAAAGGCAAAGCCAACCATAATAAGCATGACAATCATATTCACCTTCATCGCAATTCCCATGGCTGCCACCTTATCCGTCCCATATTGCACCAGATAACGGTTCATGAGGGCCATACCCAGACTCTGCATCAGATTCGTTACGGAGGCCGGAATGCCGATGGCGAAAACAGCCAGCAGATCCTGTTTTTTCACTCCGCTTATATGGATGGAAAGCGTAAGCTTCCGGCTCTTTTTCAGGACAAAGCACACCAGGATGATATCTGTGACAAGGTTTCCCAGGACGGTTGCAATCGCGGCGCCTCCCGCCCCCATTCCCAGCCCGAAGATAAAAACAGGATCCAGGATGATATTCACCACGGAGCCGACGACGGTTCCGATCATGGCTTCCACAGCCAGCCCCTCCGTCCTCATCAGATTGCCGGGCGTCAGGGACAGAATTACCGCAGGCGCGCCGAGCGCCATATAGGTATAGTACTGGGACGCATACTCCCAGGTATCCTTACCCGCTCCCAGCAGATGCAGGATCGGCGTCCGAAACAGCAGCATGGACACCGAGACTGCGGCCCCGCACAGAATCGCCGCATAGAAGCAGAAGCCGCTTACTTTTTTCCCTTCCCCGTCCTTTTTCTGACCGAACAGCCTGGAAATCACGGAGCTGCCGCCCAGGCCGAAAATATCTCCCAGGGCTATCATCAGTGTAAAAACAGGCGCGCACAGGGACACTCCCGCTACAATGCTGGTATTCTGTGTCCGGGCGATAAAAAAGGTGTCCACCATATTATATACCAGGCTGATCACCATGCTGAATACCACCGGCAGCGCCAGCTTGAAATATGCCCTGGGCACCGGCGCCCTTTCAAATAAATCGTCAGTCATTTTTTCCGTTCCTCTTCTCTCACCGCGTACAACTGACTTCGGCCACGGCCTTTTCATCCGGAATTATAGCAGAAAAAATTGCTTTTTGTTGTGACATATGTCACAATGAGAAAAAAGGAGAAAACAGTTTCTGAAAAAGCGCCGTGCAGTTACGATAGATGCAGCTGTTCAGACAGAGCCGCTCTGTTACTGGAAAAAATATATGAAAAAAATTTATGACAGGCCAATCGTGATGGAATATGTGAAAAAATATGGCATTTCCCGTTTTTTTGATACTAGGGATCTGCCCTTTTTCCTCATCCGCTACGAGAAGGGTGAAACTATCATTCATCCGACGGAGCATACCAGATATCTGCAGTTTGTTGTGGAAGGGACGGTGGCCATATATTCTATCAGGAGGGATGGTTCCCAGTTTCCCATCGCATCCAGCGATGATTTTATGATGCTGGGCGATGTGGAATTTGTCAACCAGAGCCTCCCCGCACTGTTTGCAGAAGCCAAAAGCGATACGGCGGCAGTGGCGCTTTCCCTGGATGAAAACAAGCCTGTCCTTGACAGGGATCTTGCCTTTCTCCACTATACCCTCCGTTCTCTTGTAAAAAAAATAGAGCTGTCCACAATGAATGAGGCCGAATTCATCAGCCTTGAGGACAAGCTCCTGCATTATATCCAATATTGCTGCCATGACGGGCTTTTGGTCCATATCGGTAAAGCCTCTGAAAACCTGCACTGCAGCCGCCGTCAGCTGCAGCGGGTTCTCAGAAAGCTGACCGAACAGGGAATCCTGGAAAAAACTTCGAAGGGGGTTTACCGGCTGCTGCCCACACAATAATTTCAGCCTTCTGCCCCGTTTCCTTTAAAGTCCCTGAAAAGTGTCCGTATACTCCATTACGGGACGGCCGTCCTCCGTAAAGCCCAGCGGCAGAATTACATAACGGGAATCGTGGTAATCTTTACCGTTCCATCTGTCCGCCACGTAATAATAAACCGTCTTCCCCTCCTTTTCCACGGGAAGGATAAAAGCCGGCTGCGTACGGTAGGTGGTGCTGTCTCCGATATCCGTCAGCGTACTCCAGCGTCCCTCCATGCTGTCGGCGCAGGCATAGCGGCACTGGTTGGGCGCCCAGCCCGTGCAGAAGGAAGAAAACATGTAGTATTTCCCCGCTCTTTCCATTACCGCGGGGGCTTCCCTGTATTCGCCCTGCCAGAGCTTATGTACCAGGCAGTCCGCATTCAGGTAATCATCGGTTAGCCTGTACACATGCAAATCCGCATTGTCCCTGGAAGCGGAAATAAAATAAGCGCTGCCGTCCTTATCCTCGAAAAGCGTACAGTCTCTTGACATATAGCCAAATGGATTGAAGCACCCCAGATAGGTGAAATCCCCGTCCGGCGTATCACAGACCGCGATGCCGCAGGCGGCGTCGTTATAATCCACTCCGTTTTCAACATGCATCCACATGACGAATTTCCCGATTTTCCTGTTATATAATACCTTCGGACGCTCCACATTGATTTTGCCGCCTTTTTCACTGCGCAGCTTCCGATCTGTCCTCACCCGGTGCTCCGCTGTGGGTGACTCAGTGGTCAGGACGTGATTGCAAAAGGTCCAGTTCAGTAAATCGGCGGACCTGTATACACTTACATATCTGTTTTCCGTGCGGTTTTCCCCATACCAGTACCAGTTGTCCCCCCATTTCAGCATGTGCCCGCCATGGGCGTGGAGAATATTGCCTTCCGTATCATACCAAAGTTCCCCATTTGTTAATTTTGTATTCATTTCTGCTCCTGTCTCCCGCTGAAGCGGGCATGCGGACAGAGCCGCATAGTTATTAAAGTGTAAGGATGGCGGGGCCTTCCTTACAGCGTGAAGTTTCTGAAGCCGGAAGCGGCATTTTAATGTCTCCGGTCTTTTTTCACATCTGTCTGGCTTTCATTCAATCACAGATCCTAATTATCTGCGGGTAATGAATAAAAAATTCTTTACTTCTCCATAATGCTATCCAGCAACCGCCTGAATTCCCTTTCAAACCGTTCATCATCCTCAGCAGTCCGTTTATGCGGCCCCTTTCCATGATGCCTTGAAGAGGCCCGTCTCGCCTTTTTTGACAGATGCCGTTCCAGCAGCAGCTGATCCATATTATCCTGCGTATACCGGATTCCCGACTGATGCATCCCGAATGCGCCTTTCCCAAGCGCCATGGCCGCCACTCCATAATCCTGCGTCACCACGATATCCCCTTTTTTACAAAGGTTTACCAGCGCAAAATCCACAGCGTCGGCTCCCGCCCCGATTATCCTGATTTCACTGTAATCAGAATGCAGTACATGATTGGTATCACACAGCAGCACCACCGGAATTCCTTTTTCCCTTGCCGTCCGTTCCACAATAGTAATGACAGGACATGCATCGGCATCAACTAAGATTTGCATTTTTCCGCCTCTCCATACCAAAACAACAGGAATTTTCCCTCAAAGCTGCTCCATACCATCTTCTGTATCATCGGAAAATAGAAGGAGGAAAAAAGCATCTCCGTAACCGACAGCCTGACTGCAATGGCAAACAATGTTTCCTCATATGAAAAATATACATCCTCCCTGCTATCGGGAAGATTCAAACCGCAAAGATAGGAAGCCTGCTCAATGGAAAGAACAGACAGCGCCTTCTGTTTTTCTTCTTTGGACAATGTGCCGAAATAAAAGTCAAAATAAGTATTTTCCTTCCCATTTTCTCTCAAAAGCTGATAAATAAATGAAACAAGCTCCTCCCTGCTGCCTTCTATCACCTTCATTTCCCGGCCGCTATATCTCATGGCCTCCTGTAGGGTATCCGGTACCATACATCCCACTGCTATCAATTCTTCTTTTTTCATATCGGATCACCTGCCTCCATGGTATACTTTCCTGTTTTTCGTTGGCTTATTTTCTGCGCGCAGGCCTGCGCAGCTAAATGCGCTGGCCTGCTAAACAGTTACGTCTTTTGCATAAAATACCAATGTCATATTTTCTTTGATTTCTTCGGTCCGGCCATTTTGACGATATCCCATTTTTTCATACAGATGACAAAGCTTCTCTTCCTGAAGGATTGTGTCCAGCTCCCAGCGCAAGGCCGACGGATACAAGGCTTCGGCCAGGCGGAGCGCCCGCTGTGCATAGCCCTTTCCCTGATATTCCGGCAAAATATAAATCTGTTTAAGTATACATAACGTCTCCAGGTGAATTACCCTCAACGCACCGATATGGGCTTTTCCAAGACAGATAAAATAATAATCTGAAAATTGTTCCCGCAGTCTTCTTTCCGTCTTTTCATAGTAGCCTCACTACTTATTCACCTGCACCAAACAGCTCTCTCGTCTTCTTCATCCTGTCCACTATCCGAACGCCGAAGGGACACCTGGATTCACAGCCGCCGCACTGGACACAGTCTCCAGCATTCGCCGACAGCTGCTCATAATGCGCCTTCACCGTAGCCGGCACCTCTTCCTGCATGGCTGCCAGATCGTATAGCTTATTCACCATGGCAATATCGATTCTGACCGGGCAGGGTGCACAGTGACCGCAGTAGGTACACTGTCCGGAATATGCATGCTTAGGCGCAGAAGCCAGCACGCTGGCATAATCCTTCTCTTCTTCGGCGGCTGTCTCGTATGCCACGGCCGCATCCACATGCTCCGGCGTATCAAAACCAGCCATCACACTGGCAACCGCAGGACGCGTCAGCGCATAATGCAGACACTGCACAGGAGTCAGCGCCACACCAAAAGGAGAGGTTTCCGCCTGGAACAAACGGCCGCCGGCATAGCCCTTCATCACCGTTATACCCACGCCCTCCCGTTCGCAAATACGGTACAGCTCCTCCCGCTCAGGTGCGATACCGCTTAGCTGCTCCGCATAGGTTTCCTTGAAATACTCATTCAGATCCTCACTGGCCGGAAGTAGATCAAAGGCCGGATTAATACTGAAAAGAAGCATTTCTATTTCCCCGCTCAAAGCCGCCATTTTAGCCACATCCGGGTTATGGGTGCTCATGCCGATGTGACGGATGACGCCCTTTTCCTTCAGGGAGCGGACATACTCTATGAACTCCCCGTTCATTATCCGTTCAAACTCGGCTTTTTCATCCACAAAATGGATCATCCCCAGATCAATATAATCCGTTCCCATCCGATCCAGCAAATCCTGGAAAGCAATTTTACCTGCTCCAAATCACGGGTACGGACATACTGCCCGTTCTGCCAGGTGCTCCCGATATGCCCCTGGATTATCCAGCGCTCCCTGCTGCCCGCAATCGCCGCGCCGATGTTGGAACGTACCTGCGGCTGGGACATCCAGCAGTCCAGAATATTGATTCCCAGCTCCTCACACCTGTCAATCACCGCCTTAACCTCTTTTGCATCATGCCGTTCCAGCCATTCCCCGCCAAGCCCGATCTCACTTACGGAAAGCCCTGTTTTCCCAAGTTCCCTGTACCTCATTTCCTCTCCTCCTGCTTTTATGCTGCTTTTATACTGCCTTTCATTTTCGCATTTCCATCCCGCCGTATTTGATGAAGAGCGAAATCTCTTCCTCATCGTAAGGCGTAAAATCCTCATGATACAAATCATGCTGCCACAGTGACAGATCCAGCCCCTTTACTTCCCGCAGATAGTCCCACGGCAGGTAGAACTGTGATTTTCCGGCCACCAGCCCCCAATGATAGCTGCCGATCCTGTTCTCATAAAAATACGGCAGGAGCTCCCTGATATTATTTCCCAGTATTCGGTTCAGCCACTCCGTATTTACCAATGGACGTCCTTCCTTTTTCAATTCCTCCACCACTTGCTTTACCCGGCCAAAATTCTCATATTGATGAAAAGTAATTATATCGGACAGCTCCACGGCTCGCTTCTGAATCGGCTCCAGCTGCGCCTCCTCGGAAATGCCGAACCCCTCCGGATATGCCAGGGCGCCGCCGTCAGCGGCTGATCCGGATCAATTTCCCTGGCAATCTCAAATACCCGCTCCATATATTCCATACTTTGCGCATGCCTGTTGCTGTTACCCGGTTCATTCCATAAATCCCATATAATAATACGCGGATCCTTTTTGTAACGGCTGATAATTTCCTCTGCAAATTTGTACTGAGGCTCTCTCCACTCTTCCTCGTCAAATAAAATCCAGCCCGTTTTCCGCGTTTCCCCGGTAAACGGATTCTCCGCCTTTCCCCCATGATGCCCGATATCATAGGGCTGCCATCCTTTCCCCATCTGCGAAGGGAATACCGGACTTGGCCTTTCAAAAGGCGCACAGTCATTAAACAGTACCGGCATAAGCGTTATCTCATATTTTTCCAGAAGCAAAAGCAGTTCGTCCAGCTTCTTAAAGAAAAGCTCCCGCTCAAAATACCAGGCCTGGAAAGGCATGAACATCCTTATGCTGTTCATTCTCGTTTCCCGCAGAAGCGTCAGCTCCCGGTCAACGGAAATCATTACCTCCTCCCGCGTATCATCCTGCCACAGCTCGATATTATGCAGCGTAATCGCAGGCACATAATTACAGCCAATCAGCCATGGGTGCCCGTCATACCAGGCATTGATTCTTTCCCGGCTCCATCTGCCGCCCATTATTATTCCCCCTTCCATGTCAGACACGGTGTTCTTAATTTCAGTATATTATATGTGAAAGGAGGATACAAGCGGAAAGTGAGCAAGACTACTGTTGAAGCAAATCTCATATTTCTGCCGTCCATATGGCATACTTTCATCTTTCATGCATTCAGGAATTCAATAATCGTATAAATTCCTGCATTTTTTACTTCCAATACCTGTTGTCCGTATGATACCTCCAGTAGTGGATTTTCAGGAAAAGTGCTGACTTGTCCCAGCTTCCATGCTTTATCCAGGCTGAAGCTAAGCGGCTTCAGATTTCTGATTCTGTGGCTTTCATTGTCAAAACAGTAGTTAATGACATGCAGTACCCTTCCATGACCGGTATCATGCCAGGCAATCCCATATTCTCCTTCCTCTGTTGCAGTGATTTCCTGTTCCCATCCTTCCAGCAAATCCACCAGAGCATCCATGCAGTTTTCTTCAAAATGCCTGTCCCCCCGGAACCCGTTTTCAGGTTTTCGCCCTACAGTAATGACCTGACCTCCACAGAGCCGATAATTTTGGATCAGTTTTATATCCTCCTTTTGTATAGCAAAAGCATCGGGAAGTAGAATTGCATCATAAGTGTGTAGCTCTTCTGAACATAACGGTTCATCAGGACTTTCATAAATCACGCGATATAGTATGTGTCTGTCACTTAGTTTCTGCAGCAGACGGAAAAAACAGTCAAATCCACCATCTCCACTGAAAGCACCTTCTGCTCCCAATTCTTCCGGCAATTCCCCGCCTTCATAAGCCCCGTGCCATTCTGCAGGAGGCTCTGTCCATTGATTTTCGCTGGCAGATTGCCAATCATAAATAACTGCCACCTTTGCTACAGGATTTCGTGGAAAAAAACTTTCCTTTTCATCGAGCCACTTTCCCAGCCTTTTTAAAATTCGAAGATCCGGCCACAACGCATCCTTTACCTGATTCTGTAACCAGGAACCATAGGGAAACGCCAGATGAAAACCATGTGCCAGAGGCTCCAGCAAAAACAGGATAAACCTGTCATTGATTCCGTCCTTCATATCCTCTGCCATATCCCGTACATATTGATTGGGATCTTCCACAAAACAGCATTCCTTTCCCCCCAGCCATCCAAAAGCAAACTGATACCATCCATCCTGACGTAAACAGATGTTGGTCTTTTCTCCCGCAAGGATGTCCAGGTGCTTCTTACAGTTCCAGCTATGGGGATAGCAGTTAAAAAGATTGGCACTTACCGGAAATGCTTCACCTCGCTGTCTTTGTGCATATGCCCTTGCGTGTTCTGCCACTTCTCCAACCACATATTCTATGGAGTCCATCTGCATCCGTACATATTCACGAAATAAAGGAATCTCCCATCGCCGGTTCCCATTTCCTGCTACCAGATCACCGTCCGTATAACCTTTTTCCAACAAATAAACACGATAGTCGAATTCTTCTATTTTTCCTGCATCTTCTGGCATAAGAATCCTTTTTTCCTTAAGATATTTTCTGAATTTATCCACACATTCCGGACAGAAACAACCTGCGTTATTAAGCACATGTTTCTGTGAATCATACTCATCTATATGCAGTCCCCCAGCATTTGCATCGATCATCATTTCTGTTTCTTTTTTCAGGTAAGCCAGATAAGATTCTTTATTGGAACATGCTGAATAGCACTTATGGTCATGTCCGGGAGCCATCAACCAACGGGCCAGTATATCTCTGCCCTCCAACGATACAGCTTTAAATTCCTCCAGGAAATCGCCTACCCTGTTTCCTCTGAAATCAATAAGCCCCTGAGGGAAAAAATGTTCTATTGGAGGAAACACGTGGGGATAACGGTTAACGGACAGTTCACTCATTCCGACATATCCCTTTTTTACGCCAACATCCCGCGGTATATTCAATGCCAGCAGCTGGGTTTCATCTTCATTCCATTCTGCTGCAAACTCCCATAGCTGTGCCTTCCAGAGTACCGCAAACGGCTGTATTCCCCTCTTCAGGCATTCCCCACAAAATTCCTTGTCGTTCATATAACCATACAGCCGCATTCTGGGCTCAATCATTCCTTCTGCTTCCAGAGCCAGATAGGGCAGGCCAATAGCACCGCTTCCCAGGCAGGACCAGATCAACATATTGCCACGCATCTCTACGATATCTTCGAGCATATGCATATTTTTCATCGGCAGACTGGGATGATAATTCCACATATCTCTTTGCCATCCCATAAAATATAATCCTTTTTTCATTTTCCTTTACCTTTCTTTTATAGATAATGCCGCGGACAGACTGTATCCGCGGCATCACATTTTTCGTATCATATTTTTCCGTCAGACGGTTTGTCTGCGGATTAACCAGTCTTTCTGACAGACGTCTATAAGCCCTTACAAAATTTCACAGCTTTCTTTAAGCAGACATACGAGCTTATAAAGGAAACACCGTATTTCCTTTATATCCTTTTTCTCTGTTCTCCGATAGGCAGCGATCTTTGCGGTAGGTGGAACCGCCATAGGTACCAGTTCCCCTGCTTCCAACAGGTTTGCTACATATTCTGCAGCTTCCAACAATTCTTCCACTTCCGCTTTTTTATTCAGAGCATTCAACGCGGCTGCTATCGCTTTATCTGCATGACCTTCCTGATTCACATCTGACTGGATGGCCGTTTCATTCCGATTCCTGAAAAATCCCATAACTGCAGCCACAATAGAAGGATCACGTACCGTTCCGTCCGGATATACAATACCGTGTACCTTACTCCACATACCGCCTTCTTCCTCTATCATCAGTTCAAAAAGATACCAGCCAATCCCGTATCTGTCTGCTGTTTCCACAGCCATATCATATGGATTGGAACGACACAGGCAGCCGGTCTCGTTATTGATTACCGGTTTGCCATATTTTTGGGATAATTCCAGTGCCCGCCTGCAGGTTGCTTCAACTCTGCTCCTGGTTTCCAGATAATCATGGAAGATGATGATATCCACAAGTTCTCCAGTCTGACTGTATTCGGTATCCTCAATAAAGGTATGTCCTACTCCCAGTGCATTTACCGGATCCTTTTCTCTGACAAATCTAATAAAATGCCGGACAAAATCCCATACCATATCCAGTCTTCTTTGTCTTTCCTCCGGATCGTCCACACTCAGTATAAAACCGTGCCAGCTGGGTTCATTCATCACATCCCAGAAAAGCAGACCAGGATGGGACGCCACCTCGTTGATTATATCAGCCACATATGCCTCTCCAATACCATAATTTTCAGGATAAAAACAACCTGGGATAGGGGAACAGGAATGATCCTCCGAGATCCAGTATGGCGTCTGATCATCAGTAAAATATGGCATCAGCAGAATAGGTGTGGTTGTAATCCCATGCTCATATGCAACTGTCATAAAATCCTTAAGACAGCTAAGGAATTTGCCCGAATCCTTTTTCCAATCCTCCATATGCATGAACAGACGGCAGCTGTTGAGCGTAAGCCGTTTCGCATAGCCCATGTTTCTTACTTCAATTTCATGATCGTAATCCTTTATTGAAGCCAGCGAATAGTTAAAGCCTTTGATATTGCTATAATCTTTTAATGGTTTCATATACCCTCCCAATTATCATATATAACGGAAAAGGGCTCGGTTTTGAATGCACCGCCGCCCTTTTTCCCTTCGAATCAGATACTATGTATCAATAGTCAGCCCCGATATCTTTGATTTCATCATATGCAGCCTTTTTCTCTGCATACTTGGAATCAGCCCAATTATCCAGCTTATCTACTCCCATGCTCTGAGCGGTAGTTAACATTTCCTGATACAAGGCTTTAGATGCTTCCGGTGTTGATGCGGTTATGATCTGCGCGGTCATATTAGTTGTAAAGTTCTACCAGATTCATAATCGTTTGTTCTTCGGAGTCTGCCCCCATACGGAGCATCCCCAGTACAGGATTTGTTTCTGAAATAGCGGTTGCAGCTTCTCTGGCCTTAAAGGTCTGCCCCTCATTGCCATATCCGGGAAGTGTATTTCTTACACCATCATGATAAATCCAACCCCAGAATTTCATACCATCCGCTTCATTAGGTGATTCAAAATCATAATTCAGGACAGGATAGCTATGTTCTTCATCCCAATTCCAATCCACACCTTCTTCCCCCCAAAGAGAAAGACACTGCCCATCTTCGCTATACATAAATTTCATAAAGTTATAGGCAGCGACAGGATCAGCGCAACTCTTAGGCACAAACATTCCTCTCCACCCAGCAGTTGTCTGCAGGTGTTTCGCACCAGGCTGATTGGCAATAATGTCGGTAAGCTGAACCAGACCATAATCACACCCTGCTTCGGTCAAAGTTACCCCCATCTCATCGGCAGTATTAGAATACTTCGCGAGTGCATACAGTTTTCCTGCCGCCATGTAGTCTGAATCATCGCTGTCAGAGGTGAATGCAAAATTCTCATCTGTCATATAACCTTTGAGATACCAGTCATTCATCAATTCATAGTAATCTTCCAGAACAGGATCCTCTATAAATGCCTTTGCATGTCCATCTACATCCAGAAAGCCTCCAATACCAACATCAGAGCCCAGAAGCATCTTTATAATGCCATTTGTATGTGTATAGTTATACATAAAAGGAACCACATCCGGATATTTTTCCTTACGGTAGCCAGCATGGCTTCAAAATCATCCAGATTTTTACCACAGGAGAACCGATTGCTTCGTACATATCGTCTCGGACCACCAAACCTGTAGTCTCATACACAGCTTTTGGATACTCTTTCATATAGTAATCCGGAGAATAACCACACATAATGGTATAGAGATTTCCATCGTCGGCCGTATTTACCAGCCTTAAAACAGGATGTACATCAAATGACTCCTCACCTGCCATCTGCGCGAGCTCATCCAGCGTATAGCACATATCGGAATTCTGCAGCCTGGAGATTTTTGCATTATCGCTAGTCAGGATAAGATCTCCCAGATCCCCGGAAGCAATCATCAGATTCAGTGCCGTACTGTCAGCCGCTGTGGTCACTTCAAAGGTAACACCAGTTTCTTCGCTGATTTTCTCAGGAATTCTGCCTTCCCATACGGTATAAGGCCACCAGGTTTCATCATTGAAAAATCGTAGCTTTACGATCTCCGTGCTGCCGGATTGTGCGGTTTCTTTCGACGCAGCATTTGTTTCTTCCGCTGCTGTGTCTGCCACAGCTTCTTCTTTTGATGCAACAGTGCTGCTGTCGGAAGAAGCTGTGCTCCCACCGCATGCAGTCAATAATAACGCCGATGCCATTCCAATGCTGACAAGAGATTTTAATACTTTCCTTTTCATAGTACCCTCCTTATGTTTTTTTATTAAGAGACTCCCCTGAGTCTGATAACCACTAAAATAACTCATTCCTTCACTGCTCCAAGCATAAGACCCTGTACGAAGTATTTCTGCAGAAACGGATAGACACACATAATCGGCAGCATACTGGTCACCATGGCAGTGGCCTGTGTTGTCAGTGTTGTGGATTTTGTCGTGATCGTACCGCCGGTAATTGATGCTCCGGTAGATTGATTGATTTCTACCAGCATTCTGTATGCCACAGTCCGCAGGGCTTCTTTATTTACATAGTAGGATGAATCCAACCAGGAATTCCACTGGTTCACGGCTGAGAATAATGATAGTGTTGCAATAAATGGTGTGGAAATTGGTATGACGATTCGAATCAGGGTCTTTAGTTCCGAAGCTCCATCCAGCTTAGCAGATTCCAACAATGCTGTGGGAATTGAGCCGAAAAAGTTAATACCCACAATAATAAAGAACAGATTCAGCATTGACGGAATTACATATACCCAAAAAGTATTTACCAAATGCAGGTTTTTCAGAACGATATAATAGGGAATCAGCCCTCCGGAAACATACATGGCAAAAACCACCAGAAATCGATAAATCTTACCAAACATCAAATCTTTACGTGACAGAGTATAGCTTACCAGGCAGGTCATGCATACAGTCAGAAAAGTCCCTACAATCGTGCGGATAAAAGAAACCAGAAATGCATTGGTCCAAATTTTCTGCCCCAGAAGATTTTTATAATTATCCAGCGTAAAAATCCGCGGCCAGAGATATACGCCGCCTCTCATAAAGTCATAGCCATCGCTAAATGAAGCCACTACCACATACCAGAATGGGTAAGCTGTAATTAACAGGACAATAATCAGGCAGCCCCACACTACAATATCAACAACTAAATCTTCTTTTGAGCTTCTTTTCCTTTTTTTCACCTGTTTGCTTTCTTTCATCAGAATATTCCCTCCCCGGTAATTTTTTTGGCCACCTTATTGCTCACCAGGATCAAAACCACCGAAACAGCAGATTGTACCAAATCAGCAGCTGTTGCATAAGCAAAACGGCCTTCCGAAAGTCCCATTTTGAAGGCATAGGTCTGTAGGATCTCAGATGCTGAATTATTAATGGCATTTCCGAAAATATAACTCTGATCAAAATTGGAACCTCCCATTCCGCCACCCAGCAGACCACCAATAGAAAGAATCAGCACTGTTACTACGGATCCCTTGATTCCAGGAAAAGTGATATAACGGATCCTCTGTAATCTGCCCGCACCGTCGATCTGCGCTGCTTCATATAACTGAGAGTCAATACCGCTGATCGCTGCCAGGAAAATAATTGCCCAGTAACCGGTAGTTTTCCAAATAGCCAAAAAGGTTGCCACCCCCCAGAACAGATTCGGAGAAGTTAAGAACTGAATCGGTGCCTTGATCAGCCCCCATTCCTGCAATACCTGGTTAACCAGTCCCATATCCGCATTCAGGAAGGAATTTGCAATGGTATACACCAGAATCCACGAAATAAAATTTGGCAGATAGGTAACAGTCTGAACGGTTTTCTTAAATTTCTGCACCTTCATCTCATTTAATAACAACGCCAGGATAATCGGCGCAGGGAAGGTAAAGAGCAGCTTTAAAATGCTCAATACCACCGTATTACGCAGAATTTCATTGAAACGATAATAGGAAAATAGTTCCTTAAACCATTTAATTCCAACCCAATCTGCCATCCAAATACCTGAAAAACCCATTTGAATTTTGTAATCTTTGAAAGCAATAATTATACCGCTCAATGGCAGATAAGAAAAAATAAATAGAACTATCATGCCAATCCAGGCAAATAACTGTAGCTCTCTTTGTTTTTTTAATGTCTTCCAACCTTTGATAAATTTTTCTTTCAATTTCTTTCCCCCTGTCTGTTTCAAATATTTACGAAAAGAATGAGTGTACCAGAGTATATAAATGTACTACACTCTTGCCCTAAGACAATAATTTCTTTTCATGTAAATACGCATCCGCAAGGGACTGTGTTTTATTTTACGATAGGAAGATTTCCTGTCGTAGAATAAAACACCGGCACAACGTTTCTGTGCCGGCGCATTTGTGATGTTTTTATAATAAAATAATTTAGGAAAGAAAACTTTTGAATTTAAGACTTCTTATTTTTGAAAATCAGACTTGCTTTGGCAGAAACAGTTCCACACGCGCTCCTCCCATGGGGAGATTGGCAAAATGATATCCATAGGCAGTACCATACAATAATTTCATACGGGACAGAACATTATGAATTCCGATATGTTCCCCGCGAGTGTCAGCAGACACAGTTCCAGACGCATTGAGTTCTTCCAGCATTGTTTCCGGAAACCCCGGACCACTGTCACTAATACAAAGTTTAAGTACATCCTCCATAAGTTCTGCCTCCAGCCGTATCTGCAGGGTATCCTCACACGACAGCGCATATTTGACCGCATTTTCCACAAAGGTCTGCAGAAGCAAGGGTGGCACAAAAATCTGCGTAATCTCCTTTGTAAAGCCTTCCTCTTCCATCCGGATTTCATATGGAAATCTAATCCGTTGAATTTCCAGATAATTATGGGTAAATTCCAACTCCTGTAAAAGAGGCACTAATGGCTTCTCCACAGACAACACATAACGCACATGACGGATCAGTTCCAGGGTAATCGTTCGAATCTGTGATACATTTCCGGAAATTGCAAGAGAATAAATGACATTAAGCATATTAAGAAAAAAGTGTGGATTTTTCTGTATCTGCAGATATTTTAGGAAGGTCTCCTGCTTCTCCAGCCTTTTCTCATAGTTTTCGATTTTCATATCATGAATCTGCCCTGTCATTTCGTTAAAGGTACAGGAAAGTTCCCTCACCTCCTGACATCCTACAAGCTTTGATATATGGGTATCTAAATTTCCTTTGGAAAAAGCTTTCATCTGTCGGTTTAACTCTGACAACGGGGAGAAAAGAACCCTTTGTAAAGTCAAAAGCAGGTAGACCAGAAACAGACCGCTCAATACAGCAAGTATATAATAAGCAGTCCACCATATCATCAGTTGCCCCGCAGCTGTTGTCTGGGCACCAGCGTCACAATAGCTGCCGGGAATTGGCCGATTTTTTTCGTCAGCTGAAGGTAACTTCTACCCGGTTCCCAATAGGAAGCACTCTCCAGTTCGAAAATACGCTCCTTATCTCCTGTCAATTCAGTCCCGTCCAAATCGGTCAACGCCGACTCTTCAAACCCGGCCACATCTTCTAAGTCAATAATCCGTTCCCATAATCCATCCAATGACACATATACACCTAAATACTGTCCCTGGTGATAATAAATGTAGAAAGCTGTCAGCATATTGTCAAAATTTTCAATCGTCCATTCTCCGACCGCCCGCTCCTGCGGTTCTCCTGTACAAAGTGTTTTCATACGTCTTCGCATTTCCATCCGTCTGACAACATATGTCATGGAGTAGGCTGAGATATCATTCCACTGCTTATCAATAAGAATATCTCTTGAAGGTTCATAAAAAAATATGCCGCTGAAATCCGGAAAGTATTGTCCATAAGAATCCAGTTGCAACCCTACCTGCCGCAAATTATCTGCATAGCTGAGGGAGGAATTTCGGAGCATGCCAAACCTGGCATCTGAGACCAGCGTTACCGTCAGGAAATTTTCAAGCTGTCTCAGCCTGCTCTCAAGCTTAGAGGAACCAAATTCCAGAACCCCCTGCATGGACTCCCTGCTCTGCCGATCCAACGCCCACATGGTAACTGTACTGACCGTAATAAACATAATCCACAGAACCAGCAAAATTGCACCTATCGCAATCCATATCTCACGCAGGCTCCACCGCTTCCGATTTTTTCCAGCTTCCTTTTTCACTTTGAATGCTCCTTCCTCCAGGCCACCGGGGTCAGACCGGTACGGTTCTTAAAAAAAGTGGTAAAAGAAGAAAAATTCACATAGCCCACCATTTCCCCAATCTCACCCACGAGGAAATCCGTTTGTTCCAACAGTTCACACGCCATATGTACTTTCTCATCCGCGATATATTCTTTCAGGGAAACTCCTGTTTCTTTTTTAAAAAGACGATTCAGGTAATCTGGGTGAAGACCTACATATGCCGATACTTCTTCACGACTGAGCTCCTGCTGCATATTTATTGAAATATATAATTTTACCCGTTCAATTATGGATTCCGGCACAATTTCCCGTTTTTCTTCTTTAATACAGGCAAACATCCTCTCGTAATACTCCAGCACCCCCGGTATAGATCTTGTATAATTCGGATTATCCTTAAACAGCTGTACCTGGATTTTTTGAAACTGCTCCCTTGCAATGGTATCCAGCCCCCTTTCGAATTCCTGATCTATTCTGCGTATAGCAGCATCGAGTGAAGCAGTATTACACTGTTCAGGAGTAAGCGCCAGAAAATATTCCTGCATCTTCTGCAGGAGTTCCGCATACTTTCCTGCGCTAAACAGCCCAAGAAAGCTACATTTTATGGTATTTGGCAAAATAAACGGCATAGGATGGGTATGCCGTATCTGGGATGCCGTATAAATTCCGGGGCTGACTGCAAAACGCTCGTCTGCCTGTTGCAACAGTTCACATTCCTTCTCCCAGTCAGCCAAAGCCTGCATCCGCCCCAAATAGCAGGAAAGTGCACAATGATATTTTTCTTCCATCCAGCCGATCACCTGTACAAACAGCTGAGAAGGATCTCTTATGCAATTCTCCGGAAAAAACAGCCATAGCCTTTCATTATAATTATTAACCAGAGCAAACTTTTCTCCGTGAAGCATTTCCCGGAGTACATTCTCCAATACAAATGACATTAGGGAATGATTCACATCCCGAATTTTAAAAGAATGGTGCTTAACCGTTACAAGTACAGGCTGGAAATGTATCTGTTCCTTAATCTCATACTCTTCACAGACACGTTGCAATTGCTCACCACAGCTGATATGATGTGCCATAAGTGTCTCCCAAAATGCATCTATATTATGGATTTTCTGTTCTCTCCGCTTCCGTTCCTTTTCCTGTTTTCTGAACTCCATTACCTTTTCTTCAGCATCAAGCACCGCTTTCTTAAGCTCCGACTCTTCAGCCGGTTTTAACAGATAATTACTACATCCAAGCTGCAGGGCCCGTTTAGCATATTGAAACTCCGAATGGCAGGTCAGAAGGATTGTCACTGCGGGAACCGGAACTTCTTTATGCATCCATTCGATCAACTCTATACCTGTCCCCATAGGCATTTCAATATCACAAAGCAAAATATCAATCTGTTCCTCTTTAAGAATTTTCTTTGCCTGCTTTATGGATAAAGCTATCCAGATTCCGGTAATCCCCCAATCTTCCCATGGAAAGACAGCAGGCATGCTGTTTATGATAATTTTGTCGTCATCTACCAGTAATAATTTCATTCACCATTCTCCTGCCCCTGATAATCAATAGCCTCCGGCTAAAGTCCAGATTTATATAATTAAATTCTCCATCTAACTACTTTTATTTAATTTTCCATAATTAAAATTACAATTTTAAGTGTATTATTCACCTATAAATAATTTATTATATCGAATAATTAGTTATATAGTATTAATATTAATTATCTAATTACAATATTATTGTGA
>SCPN01001496.1_pt1 | contig 90103 bp, 77 predicted proteins | sample 6106831 | NCBI WGS metagenome assembly SCPN01 (sample SAMN10720447, study PRJNA508395) | human gut metagenome | isolation source: Participant 1, 0 month
TGACTTTCATGTATTCTATTAATTGAACAAGGACTTCGGTATCTGTACTACTTTTAAAAATATAGCCTTTGGCTTGAAGTTTTTCTTTGAGAACGGCGTAGTTTTCAATAATACCGTTATGAATGAGAGCGAGCTTTTCGGAAGAAGAGTAATGAGGGTGGGCGTTAGCGGAACAAGGTTCCCGTGGTAGCCAACAGTATGGGCAATTCGATTTACCGAAATATCTTTTTGTGTGACAAATTTTCAAGATCGGAGACTTTTCCTTTCGTCTTATACACATTTAACTGTCGGTCATCACTGATGATTGCTACCCCCGCGCTATCATATCCACGATACTCCAGTCGCTTCAGCCCTTTTATAAGGATAGGGTAGGCTTTTCGTTTACCAATATAGCCTACTATTCCACACATATTATGATATTTTTATTTCGACTGCAAATATACACATTACAAATAACATAAAGACAACAAAAAGCATATTTATTTGACAGAAACGCATAAAAAAGTTGTAAACACATCAAAAAGTTAAATAATATATTATTTTTAGCTCAAAAAGAAACAAATTACAATTAGCTCACCATTCACCCAAAAGAGCTAACAAATTAAAAGTAAATCTCCTTCTTTTAATTACAAATTAGAAGAAGACAGGCTCTTCTTTTAATTTCGCGTTACAGAAAACTTATATTTTACTATCATTTTGAAATTAAATCACTAACTTTGCCGAACAAATTGACACTTCAATTAGGTATTATCATACAATAAAGCTAGTAAGAATGAAGAAACAAGAACTTTTTAACAACGTAACAGAAGGATCCCCTTACCAACGACAGCCCAAACAGATGGGCTTGTACAATGCGGCATACGAACACGATGCCTGCGGTGTTGGTATGCTGGTAAACATTCATGGAGAAAAGTCACACGACATTGTTGAGTCGGCTTTAAAGGTATTAGAGAACATGCGCCACCGCGGCGCCGAAGGTGCGGATAACAAAACTGGCGACGGTGCAGGTATCATGCTGCAAATTCCGCATGAGTTTATTTTATTGCAAGGTATTCCTGTACCCGAAAAAGGACGGTACGGCACAGGATTGCTATTTTTGCCGAAAAATGAGAAAGACCAGGCAGCCATTTTAAGTATCATTATTGAAGAAATTGAAAAAGAAGGACTCACATTGATGCATCTGCGCAATGTGCCCACCTGCCCTGAAATTCTAGGAGAATCTGCTTTGGCAAACGAACCTGACATCAAGCAGGTGTTTATCACCGGATTTACAGAAACGGAAACGGCCGACCGGAAGTTATATCTGATCCGGAAAAGAATCGAGAATAAGGTCAGATTGTCATCCATTCCGACAAAGGACGATTTTTATGTTGTTTCGCTTTCTACAAAAAACATTATATATAAAGGTATGCTTTCGTCGTTGCAACTGCGCAACTACTATCCGGACCTGACGAATAGCTATTTTACCAGCGGACTGGCACTGGTGCACTCCCGTTTCAGTACCAATACATTCCCTACATGGGGATTGGCACAACCATTCCGCCTTCTGGCACACAACGGTGAAATCAACACGATCCGTGGTAACCGCGGATGGATGGAAGCCCGCGAAAGCGTACTCTCCACTCCTACCTTGGGTGACATAAAAGAACTTCGCCCGATTATACAACCGGGCATGAGCGACAGTGCTTCCTTGGATAATGTACTGGAGTTCCTGGTGATGTCGGGATTGAGCCTGCCACACGCCATGGCTATGCTCGTGCCGGAATCTTTCAACGAAAAGAATCCCATCAGCGAGGATCTGAAATCATTCTACGAATATCACTCTATCCTGATGGAACCGTGGGACGGACCGGCTGCACTTCTCTTCAGTGACGGACGATTTGCAGGAGGTATGCTCGACCGCAACGGTCTGCGCCCTGCCCGTTATCTGATTACTAAAAACGATATGATGGTAGTGGCTTCGGAAGTCGGTGTGATGGATTTCGAACCGGGAGACATCAAAGAAAAAGGCCGCTTACAGCCCGGTAAGATTTTGCTGGTAGATACAGAAAAAGGTGAAATTTATTATGATGGCGAACTGAAAAAACAGTTGGCTGAAGCCAAACCTTACCGCACCTGGTTGTCTACGAACCGAATCGAACTGGATGAACTGAAGAGCGGACGCAAAGTACCTCATCATGTAGAAAACTACGACTGTATGCTTCGCACTTTCGGCTACTCCAAAGAGGATATCGAAAAACTGATTATGCCGATGGCAAGCAGCGGAGCAGAACCGATCCATTCAATGGGTAATGATACTCCGTTAGCTGTACTTTCGGATAAGCCGCAATTGCTTTACAACTATTTCCGGCAGCAATTTGCACAAGTGACCAATCCTCCCATCGACCCGCTCCGCGAAGAACTGGTAATGTCATTAACTGAATACATCGGGGCAGTCGGCATGAATATCCTGACACCCAGTGAGAGTCATTGCAAAATGGTCCGCCTCAATCATCCGATTTTGAGCAACACACAACTGGATATTCTTTGTAATATCCGCTATAAAGGCTTCAAAACGGTCAAACTGCCCATGTTATTTGAAGCAGCGAAAGAGAAAGCCGGATTGCAGGAGGCACTGAACAGCCTCTGTAAAATGGCGGAAGAATCTGTGACGGAAGGCGTAAACTACATTGTCCTGACCGACCGTGACGTGGATATTACCCATGCCGCTATTCCTTCATTGCTGGCGGTAAGCGCCGTTCATCACCACCTGATTTCAGTCGGCAAACGTGTACAAACAGCATTGATTGTAGAAAGCGGTGAAATACGTGAGGTAATGCACGCTGCGTTATTACTGGGGTTCGGAGCAAGTGCCCTGAATCCTTACATGGCATTCGCTGTTCTCGACCGCTTGGTTAAAGACAGGGATATTCAGTTGGATTATGCCACTGCTGAAAAAAATATCAAATCCATCTGCAAAGGCTTGTTTAAAATCATGAGTAAAATGGGGATCTCTACCATCCGCTCTTATCGTGGTGCAAAAATCTTCGAAGCCGTCGGTTTGAGCGAAGAATTGAGTAAGGCCTATTTCGGTGGACTCGGTTCGCCCATCGGAGGTATTACGGAAGAAATAGCCAGAGATGCCATTGCTTTCCACAAGGAAGGAGTGGGAGAAGTTGAGAGTGGAAGTTGAGAGTAGAAGTGGGCTCCGCATGGCAACTCTCAACTCTCAACTCTCCATTCTCAACTTCTTACCGGTTTGTATGCTTTCCGTAAAGACGGAGAAGAGCATGCATGGAATCCGGAAACAATCAGTACGCTGCAATTGGCTACACGAATGGGGAGTTATAAGAAGTTTAAAGAATATACTCATCTGGTAGACGAAAAAGAGAAGCCTATTTTCCTTCGTGACTTTCTGGGATTCCGTCGTAATCCGATTTCGATCGATCAGGTAGAACCGGTGGAAAACATTCTGCATCGTTTCGTCACGGGGGCCATGTCTTTTGGTTCTATCAGCAAAGAGGCTCATGAGGCAATGGCTATTGCCATGAATAAAATTCACGGACGCAGTAATACCGGTGAAGGTGGCGAGGACGCTGCCCGTTTCCAACCGCTGCCCGATGGCAGTTCCTTACGAAGTGCAATCAAGCAGGTAGCTTCCGGACGTTTCGGTGTAACGGCAGAATATCTGGTTAATGCGGATGAGATTCAGATTAAGATAGCACAGGGGGCAAAGCCGGGTGAAGGCGGACAACTTCCGGGATTTAAAGTGAATGATGTGATTGCAAAAACACGCCATTCCATTCCGGGAATTTCACTGATTTCTCCCCCACCTCATCATGATATTTATTCGATTGAGGATTTGGCACAATTAATCTTCGATCTGAAAAATGTAAATCCACAGGCCAAAATCAGTGTGAAACTGGTAGCAGAAAGCGGCGTCGGTACAATTGCCGCCGGGGTGGCAAAAGCAAAGGCGGACCTGATTGTCATCTCCGGTGCTGAAGGGGGAACAGGTGCTTCTCCAGCTTCTTCTATCCGTTATGCGGGCATCTCACCGGAATTGGGATTGAGCGAGACACAACAAACATTGGTTTTGAACGGACTTCGTGGGCAAGTAGTTCTGCAAGCCGACGGACAACTGAAAACCGGACGTGACATCATCTTAATGGCACTAATGGGTGCCGAATATGGCTTACCTCGGCATTGATTGTATTAGGGTGTGTAATGATGCGCAAATGCCATCAGAATACTTGTCCGGTGGGAGTTGCCACACAGAATGAGGAATTACGTAAACGCTTTCATGGGCGTAGTGAATATCTGGTAAATTTCTTCACATTCCTGGCACAGGAGGTCCGCGAGCATTTGGCCGAAATGGGATTCACCAGAATGGATGATATTATCGGGCGCACAGACTTGATCGAACGCAAATCCGTTGCCAATGACCCGAATCCGAAACATGCGTTAATCGACTTCACCAAATTGCTGGCACGCATTGATAACAACGCGGCTATCCGCCATGTCATCGATCAGGACCACGGTGTTTCTACTGTAAAGGATGTAACCCTCATTGATGCGGCACAGGAAGCTATTGAACATGAAAAAGAGATTTCTTTAGAATATACGATTGCCAATACAGACCGTGCAATAGGTGCGATGCTCTCCGGAGTGATCGCCAAGAAATACGGTGGCAAAGGATTGCCGGAACATACGCTGAATGTGAAGTTCAAAGGCTCGGCAGGTCAGTCTTTCGGGGCTTTTCTCGTACCGGGAGTTAACTTTAAACTGGAAGGTGAAGCAAACGATTATCTGGGTAAAGGATTGAGCGGCGGACGCATCTCCGTATTGCCTCCTATCCGCAGCAACTTCGAAGCCGAAAAGAATACAATTGCCGGTAATACCTTGCTTTATGGAGCAACAAGCGGTGAAGTATATATCAACGGTCGTGTAGGAGAACGCTTCGCAGTTCGTAACTCCGGTGCAGTCGCCGTAGTGGAAGGTGTGGGCGACCATTGTTGCGAATACATGACAGGAGGTCGTGTGGTAGTCCTCGGACAAACCGGACGTAACTTTGCAGCCGGTATGAGTGGCGGTGTGGCTTACGTATGGAACAAGGATGGTAACTTCGATTATTTCTGCAACATGGAAATGGTGGAACTGTCACTCATCGAAGAAGCCAGCTACCGGAAGGAGCTACACGAACTAATCCGCCAACATTATCTGTACACAGGCTCAAAACTAGCCCGTACCATGCTTGACAACTGGAATCATTATGCAGAACAGTTCATCCAAGTAGTACCCATCGAATACAAAAAAGTATTGCAGGAGGAACAGATGAGAAAATTACAACAAAAAATTGCAGACATGCAAAGAGACTATTAGATTTACAATTTGACTATTTACAATTTACTATTTGAATGTATAGTCTGTAAATAGTCAAATAGCAAATGACAAGATAGTCTAAAAATAGTAAATAGTAAATCGTCAAATAGTAAATAACAAGATGGGAGATCCTAAAGCATTTCTAAATATACCTCGACAAGAGGCGGGATACCGCCCTGTAAACGAGCGAATCGCTGACTATAGTCAGGTAGAACAGACTTTGAATACAAACAGCCGTAAATTGCAGGCGTCACGCTGTATGGATTGCGGCGTACCTTTCTGTCATTGGGCATGCCCGATAGGAAATAAACAACCGGAATGGCAGGATGCATTATACAGGGGAAAATGGAAGGAGGCATACGAAGTATTGTCGTCTACTTGCGATTTTCCGGAATTTACAGGACGTATTTGTCCTGCCCTTTGCGAGAAATCGTGTGTGTTGAAACTTTCCTGCGATCAGCCGGTGACTATTCGCGAGAATGAAGCAGCTATCGTGGAAGCGGCTTTTCGTGAAGGATATATACAGGTAAAGACGCCGAGAAGAAACGGAAAGAAAGTGGCGGTGATTGGTGCGGGTCCTGCCGGATTGGTGGTGGCTAATCAGCTGAATTTAAAAGGATATAGCGTTACTTTATTCGATAAGGATGAAGCGCCCGGAGGGTTATTACGGTTCGGTATTCCTAATTTCAAACTGGATAAGAATGTAATTGACCGACGGATGAAGATATTGGCTGCAGAAGGAATACTGTTTGAAATGGGAGTAGAAATAGACGTCAATCATTTGCCGGAAGGATTCGACGCTTACTGCATCTGTACCGGAACGCCGACTGCACGTGATTTGAGTATTCCGGGACGTGAACTGAAAGGCATCCATTTCGCACTTGAAATGCTGGCACAGCAGAACAGGATTCTGGCAGGACAGACTTTCCCGAAAGATAAATTGGTGAATGCCAAAGGCAAAAAAGTACTTGTGATAGGTGGCGGAGATACCGGTTCCGACTGCATCGGAACCAGTGTGAGACAGGGAGCCGTCAGTGTCACTCAAATCGAAATCATGCCGAAACCTCCTGTCGGCTACAATCCGGCTACTCCTTGGCCACAATGGCCGGCAGTCTTTAAAACGACTTCCAGCCATGAAGAAGGTTGTACTGCACGCTGGTGCCTGGCTTCCAATCAGTTCCTCGGAAAGAATGGAAAAGTGACAGGTGTAGAAGTGGAAGAAGTGGAATGGATTCCGGCAGCAGATGGCGGACGTCCCACGATGAAACCAACAGGGAAGAAGGAAGTCATCGAAGCTGATATGGTATTATTGGCAATGGGATTCCTGAAACCGGAACAACCGAAATTTGCAAAGAATGTATTCCTTGCCGGTGATGCCGAGACTGGCGCCAGCCTGGTGGTACGCGCCATGGCGGGAGGACGAAAGGCTGCTGCGGAAATAGATGCTTATCTAATACAATAAGTTTTGCAACAGTGTACAACAAGAAGCTCGATTGCTATTACCGATTCGTTCCATATCTGTGGAACTAAAGGATAACAGATATGGAACTAAAGGGAAACAGTTGTGGAACTAAACGATAACAATTATGGAACGAATTAAGAATAGCTAATCAGCTTCTTAGAAATAGCGAATAAACAATCAACAAATTACATTACCCCCTCTAAAAATTAAAGTTATGTGTGGAATAGCAGGTATACTCAACATCAAAGTTCAAACGAAAGAACTAAGAGATAAAGCACTGAAAATGGCCCAGAAGATCCGTCATCGCGGACCGGACTGGAGCGGAATCTATGTAGGCGGAAGTGCCATTCTGGCACACGAACGTCTTTCCATTGTCGACCCGCAGAGTGGAGGGCAACCGTTATACTCTCCCGATCGTAAACAGGTGCTCGCCGTCAACGGTGAAATTTACAATCACCGTGATATTCGAGCTAAATATGCGGGAAAATATAACTTTCAAACCGGAAGTGACTGTGAGGTAATTCTTGCCCTTTACAAAGATAAAGGCATCCATTTTTTGGAAGATATCAGCGGTATCTTCGCTTTCGTTCTTTATGATGAGGAAAAGGATGAATTTCTGATTGCCCGTGATCCGATAGGGGTTATTCCTTTATATATAGGAAAAGATAAAGAGGGAAAAATCTACTTCGGCAGCGAGTTGAAAGCTCTCGAAGGATTTTGTGACGAATATGAAGTATTCCTTCCCGGACATTATTTCTATAGTAAAGAGGGAAAAATGAAACGTTGGTATTCGCGCGACTGGACAGAATATGAAACCGTCAAAGAGAATGATGCACAAACCGAGGATGTGAAAGTGGCATTGGAAGAGGCTGTGCACCGCCAGTTAATGAGTGACGTACCGTATGGAGTGTTGCTTTCGGGCGGGTTGGATAGTTCCGTTATCTCTGCTATTGCCAAAATATGCGGCAAAACGTATAGAAACAGACGGTGCAAGCGATGCGTGGTGGCCTCAACTCCACTCTTTCGCCATCGGTCTAAAGGTGCCCCCGATTTGATTAAAGCGCGTGAGGTGGCCGAATATATCGGTACCGTCCATCATGAGATCAACTACACCGTTCAGGAAGGTCTGGATGCTGTTCGCGACGTAATTTATTTCATCGAGACGTATGATGTAACTACCGTACGCGCTTCCACTCCCATGTATTTATTGGCGCGTGTCATTAAATCAATGGGAATCAAAATGGTGTTGAGCGGTGAAGGTGCTGATGAAGTTTTCGGGGGGTATCTGTATTTCCACAAGGCCCCTACTCCACAGGCATTTCACGAAGAAACAGTACGTAAACTTTCAAAGTTGCACATGTACGATTGCCTCCGTGCCAATAAAAGTTTGTCAGCATGGGGAGTAGAAGGACGCGTCCCTTTCCTTGATAAAGAATTTCTCGACGTGGCAATGAACCTGAACCCGAAAGCAAAAATGTGCCCCGGAAAAAACATCGAGAAACGAATTGTTCGCGAAGCCTTTGCCGATATGTTACCGGAAAGTGTGGCTTGGAGACAGAAAGAGCAGTTCAGTGACGGTGTAGGATATTCATGGATTGACACATTGAGAGAGATCACAGCAGCTGCCGTGAGCGATGAGCAAATGGAACATGCTGCCAAACGTTTCCCGATCAATACGCCACAAAACAAAGAAGAGTACTACTATCGTAGCATTTTCGAAGAGCATTTCCCCAGTGAAAGTGCAGCACGCACCGTCCCCAGTGTTCCTAGTGTAGCCTGCTCCACAGCAGAAGCACTAGCATGGGATATCGCTTTCAGGAATCTGAATGAGCCTAGCGGACGTGCTGTGAAAGGAATACATGAAGAGGCCTATACTTAACTGATAAAAAATAACGGAAACAGCAAATTCTGTTATTCTTTTGTAGCATTTCTATTCTAAAATCCCAAGGATTAACGCAGATTAGCATATTATCGGCTGATTTGCGTTTTCTTTTTTATAATTTTGAGGCCAAACCCAATTAAATCTATCAAACTTTTAAAAGATCAAACAAATGAATTTAAAAAAAATGATGATGGCTTCTGCCCTTCTAATGGCTGCTTGTTGTATGCAGGCACAGACAAAAGTGATAGCTCACCGCGGTTTCTGGAAAACTCCGGGATCATCGCAGAACAGTATTTCATCACTTCTAAAAGCAGATTCCATCGGTTGTTACGGTTCAGAATTTGACGTATGGATCGCGAAGGATAACAAGTTAGTGGTTAACCATGATCCTGTATATAAGATGAGGCCGATGGAATATTCCAAAGGTGATGCACTGACCGGACTTAAATTATCCAACGGAGAAAACTTACCCAGCCTGGAACAGTATCTGGAAACTGGAAAAAACTGTAAAACCCAATTGATTCTCGAACTGAAAGCACATAGCAACAAGAAACGTGAGACTAAAGCGGTGCAAGGAATTGTTGCCATGGTGAAGAAAATGGGACTGGAAAACCGTATGGAATATATCACGTTCTCTCTACATGCCATGAAAGAGTTTATCCGTCTGGCTCCTGCCGGTACTCCGGTATATTACCTTAACGGGGAATTGTCTCCCAAAGAGCTGAAAGAACTGGGTGCTGCCGGTCTGGACTATCACATGGGAGTGATTAAGAAACACCCCGAATGGATCAAAGAAGCGCACGACCTCGGCTTGAAAGTCAACGTATGGACAGTAGACGAAGTAGAAGATATGAAATGGCTGATCGAGCAAAAGGTAGATTTCATCACCACTAACGAACCGGTCATCTTACAAGAAGAATTAAAGAAGTTCTAATCCTGAAAGGACACTTTTTTAAAAGCAAATTGAACAGCAAGCTTGAAGAAAAGACTCTTTGGGCTTGCCATAACAAAGAAATAGTGCTACCTTTGTATGTTGAATTAACAATGAAAGGAGAAAGCAAAGTGGCAAAGCCAATAAAAGAAACCCCAATTTTGTTTGGGGAGGATGCCCGGAAATTTGAAGCGCGAATGAAAGAAAAACGTAGAGAGACACCGGAACAAAAAGCAATCAGATTGAAACGTTACAAAGCCGTAATGAACGTTTTCAAAGATTGATAAGTATGATTTTAACAGAAGAAATATTTCAAGAGACATATATAGTGCGCCGCTTGAAAATGAAAGAATCAGTGAAATCGTTCGACTGTGGTGACACAGATCTGAACGATTTTATTTTAAATGAGTCATTATTATATCGGAAAGCATTACTCGCAGTAAGCTATGTTGTTGAAGACAAGAAAGATAATAATCGGGTTGCTGCCTATTTCAGTCTGGCTAATGATAGAATCTCATTAACTGATTTTAAAGATAAAACTGAATTTAATCATTTCCGAAAGCATCGTTTTGTAAATGAAAAGCGATTAAGAAGTTATCCGGCAGCGAAGATTTGTCGTTTAGGAGTAGATCGTTTAGTGAAGGGTACAGGCATGGGCTCATTCCTTTTAGCTTTTATTCAGAGCTATTTTGTTATAAATAATAAAACAGGGTGCCGCTTTCTTACCGTAGATGCCTATTCCGAAGCTGTTCCATTTTATATAAAGAATGGTTTTGTCCCGCTGACACCTGAAGATGAAAATTCTTCTACTCGTTTGTTGTTTTTTGATTTGAATGATATTGTTGATGATGAAGTATCAGAAGGATAATAATTATGTTATATATAAGAAAAAGTGCTATTATTCAGTAAGTTTAACTCACGTGATAGCACTTTTTTAATAAACCGACAGATGAAATTACAATCTCTCATCTTATTGAAAATCATCCAATACCTCTTTTAATTCTTCTACCGTAAGCTCTCCTACCTGCCTCCAAAGTTCATGACTCTTATGCAATAGAAGGAAAGCCGGTACTGTTTCTACATTATGAGCATCAGCAATTGCTCTATTCTCTTCTGCATTCACTCTAATCAATTCCACAGTTCTCTTTTCGTAAGTTCGAAGCACAGGCCCTATCCACTCATAATGAGGGGACCAATCGGCATAGAACACCACCAACACCAAATGGTTGGTTTTAATAGCTGTTTCTAATTGTTTCTCTATATTCATATCGCTACGTTTTTATATTAATGATAGTGCTAAAACAATGAATACAGAAAAAGGTTCTTCAAAACACTCCGCAAACAATATGATAGAGAAATAAGGATTTTCACTTTCATATCGTCAAAAGAAAAAAAATATATTTCTTGTTTTTATAACTAATTTAATGAATTATCAGGGCTAAATATTCTTCATATATAATGGAAGGATATGCAAAACAATTCGCTCAAATAACAGTTTATTAATATATAGATATATATAATTTCAAATTATAACTAAACACAGTCATATCAAAGGCGATTATAAGTTATAAGAAAATAAATAGATATTAGACATGCTTTTTAATAAAATATAAAGCAAAAAGTCATACCTTTGCATTGTAATAAAACAAAAGGATACAACAACCAATAAATACCAATCAAAATGACAACAAAAACCAAGTTTACCAAAATGCATGGAGCAGGAAATGACTACATATATGTAGACACGACCAGATATCCGATAGCAGACCCTGAAAAGAAGGCAATCGAATGGAGCAAGTTTCATACAGGAATCGGAAGCGATGGACTTATATTGATTGGTGTCTCTGATAAAGCGGATTTCAGTATGCGTATTTTCAATGCCGACGGTTCGGAAGCAATGATGTGTGGCAATGGTAGCCGCTGCGTAGGCAAATATGTATATGAATACGGATTGACTGATAAAACAGAAATAACTTTGGATACACTATCGGGAATTAAAATTCTGAAATTGCAGGTAGAGGGAAAAATAGTCAGTACAGTCACCGTAGATATGGGCAGTCCGCAAGAAACAGGAGAGATTGATTGGGGAAAGAAATATCCTTTCCAATCTACTAAAGTATCAATGGGCAATCCTCATCTTGTCACATTTATTGATGACATTACCCGAATTAATCTGCCGGAAATCGGTCCTGAACTGGAGAATCATCCTCTCTTTCCCGACAGAACGAATGTAGAGTTTGCACAGATCGTCGGTAAAGACACCATACGGATGAGAGTGTGGGAAAGAGGATCGGGAATTACTCAAGCTTGCGGAACAGGTGCCTGCGCCACAGCAGTAACCGCCTTCATCAACGGACTTGCAGGAAGAAAAAGCGATGTGATAATGGATGGAGGGACAGTCACCATCGAATGGGATGAAACCTCCGGACATATATTAATGACCGGACCGGCAACCAAGGTTTTCGATGGGGAAATTGTTGAAGAAGTTGAGAGTTGAGAATGGAGAGTTGAGAATGAATAGTAATAGAAACTTAAAACAATAACAAGATGGCATTAGTAAACGAGCATTTTTTAAAATTACCGGGAAGTTATTTATTCTCGGATATAGCGAAAAAGGTAAATACTTTCAGGATAACGCATCCCAAACAGGACATCATCCGGCTAGGTATCGGCGACGTTACGCAGCCACTTCCTCCAGCCTGTATAGAAGCAATGCATAAAGCGGTAGAAGAACTGGCCGGCAAAGATACATTCCGCGGATATGGTCCTGAACAGGGATATGATTTTCTGATTGAAGCAATCATAAAGAACGATTTCGCTCCACGCGGGATTCATTTCTCGGCATCCGAGATTTTTGTCAGTGACGGGGCTAAAAGCGATACCGGAAATATAGGTGATATTCTTCGCCACGACAATAGCGTAGGTGTTACAGATCCCATTTATCCGGTTTACATAGACAGTAACGTTATGTGCGGACGCGCCGGAGTATTGGAAGAAGAAACGGGTAAATGGAGCAACGTTACTTATATGCCTTGCACAAGTGAGAACAACTTTATCCCGGAAATTCCGGACAAACGGATAGACATCGTTTATCTCTGTTATCCGAACAACCCGACAGGGACCACCTTAACCAAACCGGAACTGAAAAAGTGGGTGGATTATGCCTTAGCAAACGATACACTGATTCTGTTCGATGCCGCTTACGAGGCATATATCCAGGACGAGAATGTCCCCCACTCTATCTATGAGATTAAGGGAGCTAAAAAGTGCGCGATTGAATTCCGTAGTTTTTCAAAAACGGCAGGATTTACAGGAGTACGCTGCGGATATACCGTGGTTCCGAAAGAGCTCACTGCCGCCACTCTGGAAGGCGATCGCATACCACTCAACAGATTGTGGAACCGTCGCCAGTGTACTAAGTTTAACGGCACTTCTTATATTACCCAACGGGCAGCTGAAGCCGTTTACAGTGCAGAAGGCAAGGCACAGATTAAGAAAACAATCGACTATTATATGACCAACGCAAAAATCATGAAGGAAGGACTGGAAGCCACGGGACTGAAAGTATACGGCGGCGTCAACGCTCCCTACTTGTGGGTGAAAACTCCGAACGGACTTTCTTCATGGCGATTCTTCGAACAGATGTTGTATGAAGCCAATGTGGTCGGTACTCCCGGTGTAGGTTTCGGGCCAAGCGGTGAAGGGTATATCCGTTTAACTGCATTCGGCGAACGCAACGACTGTATCGAAGCGATGAGAAGAATAAAAAACTGGCTCTGATTGAATGAATAATGGATAGCGGGAAATAGAAAGTTCAACATGCCCCCATTAAACGAACATCATCATTCCTGCAGGATCAGTTATCCATAATCAGTTATCCATAAAAAACGATAGTATTTTGCGCGCTACTATATAACAAATGGACCGTACATCCACATTTTTCTAACTTTTAAAGGTAAAAAGACGATGAAAACGACGATTAACAACAAATTGGGGGTAATAACAGTAGCATTATTACTGTCAGGACTTGTCCCGTCTACAATGATGGCACAAGATAAGGTAGAAGCTTCCGTTGGGGCAGATTTGGTAAGTGGTTACATCTGGCGCGGTCAGAATTTAGGCGGAGTTAGCGTCCAGCCTTCACTGGGAATCTCTTACAAAGGTTTATCACTCGGAGCATGGGGATCAGTAGGAATTGAATCCAAAGATGCAAAAGAGTTTGACTTAACTATCGGTTATTCAATTGGTGGATTTAGTGTTTCAATAACGGATTATTGGTTTGATAAAACATATACAGGGGATGTAGATGAATACGGAAAGGAGATTTATACAACCAATAAGTATTTCCAATATGGGGCCTATTCTACAGCACATGTATTTGAAGCACAAGTGGGATATGATTTCGGTCCGCTAGCCGTCAACTGGTACACAAACTTTGCAGGTGCCGACGGTGTGAAAGAAAACGGCAAAAGAGCTTATTCTTCTTACCTCGCACTTAGCGCACCTTTCAAATTGGGAGGTCTCGACTGGACAGTAGATTTAGGTATGGTTCCCTGGGAAACAACTTTTTATAATGGCTATACCAGTGGATTCTGCGTAACAGACATCAGTCTCGGAGCATCCAAGGAGATTAAAATCACAGATTCCTTCTCCGTACCGACATTTGCCAAAGTAACAGTGAACCCACGCACTGAAGGAGCCTACTTTGCTTTCGGACTAAGTTTTTAAGAGAGAGAATTTACAATACAAAGAGCGTATAGGGATTAGAAAAGGTAGTTAGAGTTTAGATTTTATCGGTTTGTTGTATGGTAACCTGCTATGGCTACCGCTACCCTATACCTCTTTCTTTTACAGAACACACTAATATTTAAGGTATATGAAAAAGATTGAAGCTATCATCCGTAAAACCAAATTCGAGGACGTAAAAGACGCCCTACTCGAAGCGGACATCGAATGGTTCTCTTATTACGATGTAAGAGGCATTGGAAAAGCACGGCAAGGACGTATCTACCGTGGCGTAGTTTATGACACCAGCACCATTGAACGAATTTTGATCTCTATTGTCGTGCGCGACAAGAATACCGAGAAAACAGTGCAGGCTATCATCAAAGCTGCACAGACCGGAGAAATCGGTGACGGACGTATTTTCGTCATTCCTATTGAAGACGCTATCCGCATACGCACTGCCGAACGTGGTGACATAGCCCTCTACAATGCAGAACAAGAACGTTAAATAAGATTATACTATTATGGATACAAAATATAAAAGCCATAGCTTCGTAAAGCTGTGGATAGCCACTACTATATTCATTTTGTGCTGTTTTACTACTGATATGTCAGCACAAAACACGGCCGCTGCCGATACAGTTACAGCAGTTACAGAAACAATTACCGAAGTCGTTACCGCTCCTGCCGAAGAAGCATCAGCAGCTCCCGATACGGTTGGTGAATTAGCTCTTGGATTGAATACTGTATGGATGTTGCTTGCAGCAATGCTCGTATTCTTCATGCAGCCGGGATTTGCATTAGTAGAAGCAGGTTTTACCAGAGTGAAAAATACTGCCAACATTCTGATGAAGAACTTTGTAGACTTCATGTTCGGCTCTTTACTATACTGGTTTATCGGTTTCGGATTGATGTTCGGCGCAGGCGGATTCATCGGAATGCCCCACTTCTTCGACCTTTCTTTCATTGATAATGGTCTGCCAACCGAAGGATTCCTCATATTCCAAACCGTATTTTGTGCGACAGCAGCTACAATTGTATCAGGAGCCATGGCAGAACGCACAAAATTCTCCATGTATATCGTCTACACCATCTTTATCAGTGTACTGATTTATCCGATATCCGGTCACTGGACATGGGGCGGAGGCTGGTTGATGAACGGTGAAGAAGGTTCTTTCATGATGAGTCTCTTCGGAACCACCTTCCATGACTTTGCCGGTTCTACGGTCGTTCACTCTGTAGGTGGATGGATTGCTTTGGTAGGTGCTGCCATTCTTGGTCCCCGTATCGGTAAATATGGTAAAGACGGCAAATCAAAAGCTATCCCAGGCCATAGCCTGACTATTGCCGCACTAGGCGTATTCATTCTTTGGTTCGGATGGTTCGGATTCAACCCCGGTTCTCAATTGGCAGCAGCAACCGAAGCCGATGCTATCGCCATCTCCCACGTATTCCTGACAACGAATCTGGCTGCTTGTGCCGGTGGTTTCTTCGCTCTGTTGGTGAGCTGGATGAAATATGGAAAACCTTCCCTGTCATTGACACTGAATGGTATCTTGGCAGGGCTGGTAGGCATCACAGCAGGATGTGACGCAGTATCTCCTGCAGGAGCAGCCTTAATAGGTGCAATATGTGGTGTCGTAATGATATTCTCCGTTGACTTCATTGACAAGGTGTTAAAGATAGACGATCCGGTAGGTGCATCTTCTGTACATGGTGTTTGTGGCTTTTTAGGAACTATTCTTACAGGTTTGTTCTCCACCAGTGAAGGTTTATTCTATGGCTACGGTTTCGGATTCCTCGGTGCACAAATATTTGGAGCATTGGTAGTAGGTGCATGGGCAGCAGGCATGGGATTCATCATTTTCAAAACGCTTGATAAGATTCACGGACTTCGCGTTCCGGCACGTATCGAAGAAGAAGGTCTTGATATTTACGAACACGGAGAATCTGCTTACAACTAATTTAGTGATGAACGGTTTAGTGATTAGTGAAAGACAGCTACGCACAACTTACTACTAATCACTACCCCGCTAATCACAGAAAAAACTTCCGGACAGGTTTGATCGCCTTTCCGGGAACCACATAACAAAGTAATTATTTACTCTAACATATTTAACAACAAATCAAATCAGGTATTATGTCAAAACTTAGATTCAGAGTAGTAGAGACAGCTTTCAAGAAAAAGGCTGTTGAGGTAGCAACACCTGCCGAACGTCCTTCGGAGTATTTCGCCAAGTATGTATTCAACAAGGAGAAAATGTTCAAATACCTTCCCAGCAAGGTATACAATGCACTGATTGACGCCATTGACAACGGTGCTCCGCTAGATCGCAGTATTGCCGACGAGGTAGCTGCCGGCATGAAGAAATGGGCCATTGAAATGGGTGTTACTCATTATACGCACTGGTTCGCACCGCTGACCGAAGGCACAGCTGAAAAACATGATGCTTTCGTTGAACATGATGGCAAAGGCGGTATGATGGAAGAATTTACTGGTAAACTGCTTGTACAGCAGGAACCGGATGCTTCTTCTTTCCCGAATGGCGGTATCCGTAACACATTCGAAGCCCGTGGTTACAGCGCATGGGACCCCTCATCACCTGCTTTCATTGTAGATGATACACTTTGCATCCCAACTGTGTTTATTGCATATACCGGTGAAGCTCTCGACTATAAAGCTCCCTTGCTGAAAGCATTGCGTGCCGTAGATAAAGCTGCTGTAGACGTATGTCGTTACTTCAACCCGGAAGTGAAAAAAGTAGTTGCTTACTTGGGCTGGGAACAGGAATACTTCCTCGTAGACGAAGGATTGTATGCCGCACGCCCGGACTTGCTAATGACCGGTCGTACTTTGATGGGACATGACAGTGCCAAAAACCAACAGTTGGAGGACCACTACTTCGGTGCTATCCCCACCCGCGTAGCCGCTTTCATGAAGGATCTCGAAATTGAAGCGTTAAAGCTGGGTATTCCTGTTAAGACCCGTCACAACGAGGTTGCCCCGAACCAGTTCGAGTTAGCCCCCATCTTTGAAGAGTGTAACCTTGCTAACGACCATAACTTGCTGATTATGTCATTGATGCGTAAGGTTAGTCGCCGTCATGGTTTCCGCGTACTGCTTCATGAAAAACCTTTTAAGGGCGTCAACGGATCGGGCAAACACAACAACTGGTCGCTGGGAACTGACACGGGCATTTTATTAATGGGACCGGGTAAGACTCCGGAAGATAACCTGCGTTTTGTTACTTTCGTCGTAAACACATTGATGGCAGTTTATCATCATAACGGATTGTTGAAAGCTTCTATCTCCAGCGCTACCAACGCCCACCGTCTGGGAGCTAATGAGGCACCTCCTGCCATCATCTCCTCTTTCCTAGGGAAGCAATTGTCGCAGGTATTGGATCACATTGAAAACAGTACGAAAGATGATTTGATTAGTCTTAGCGGCAAACAGGGAATGAAGTTGGATATTCCGCAGATTCCCGAATTGTTGATTGATAATACTGACCGTAACCGTACCTCTCCTTTTGCTTTCACCGGAAACCGTTTTGAGTTCCGTGCCGTAGGTTCCGAGGCAAACTGTGCGTCTGCCATGATTGCATTGAACTCTGCCGTAGCAGACCAATTGGTGAAGTTTAAGAAAGATGTGGATGCTTTGATTGAAAAAGGAGAACCTAAAGTGTCTGCCATTCTCGAAATTATCCGTGGATATATCAAGGAATGTAAAGCGATTCATTTTGACGGCAATGGTTACAGCGACGAATGGAAGAAAGAAGCAGCCCGTCGTGGACTGGATTGCGAAACCAGTGTTCCTGTTATCTTCGATAACTACCTGAAACCGGAAACCATTGCCATGTTCGAAGCTACCGGCGTAATGACAAAGAAAGAACTGGAAGCCCGCAACGAAGTGAAATGGGAAACGTATACGAAGAAGATTCAGATCGAGGCGCGTGTATTGGGTGATTTGGCTATGAACCATATCATTCCGGTGGCCACTCAATATCAAACGGATTTAATTAATAATGTCTATAAGATGCAATCTCTTTTCCCGGCAGAAAAGGCAGCGAAATTGTCTGCTAAAAACCTGGAACTTATTGAAGAGATTGCCGACCGCACAGCCTTCATCAAGGAACATGTAGATGCAATGATTGAAGCTCGTAAGGTTGCGAACAAGATAGAAAGCGAACGGGAAAAAGCCATTGCCTACCACGACACGATCGTTCCGGCACTGGAAGAAATCCGCTACCACATCGATAAGTTGGAACTCATTGTTGACAACCAGATGTGGACGCTTCCGAAATACAGGGAACTGTTATTTGTGAGATAGAAAAAAAGAACGGTGAACGATAAACGGTGAACAAATTGCACTGCAACGCATTTACCGTTTACCACTCACAGTTCACCGTTATGAAATTATCTATTTCTTTTGTTGGTTGTTTTAAGTTTGCGGGGAGGGGTGCTGTGAAGCAGTCCTCTTCTTTTTTATTCAACAGGATAAAATTCATTTTTAACTAACTCATAAAAAGCCGCAATCAACTTTTCTTTTCGAGGATGGGAAGAACTTAACAAGATAGAAACATATAATTGATACCCTTCAGTAGTAGCCGAAGCATCAAATTTTAGAATATCTTTGGTTTTAAAATTAGTATACCACCGACTAAACAATCTATTTCTTTTATTTTCTTTTCCATCAATATTATCGCATACAAGAATCATTGCTCTTTCTTTACTTTGAAAGAATTCTTGTAAGATCGTAACAATTGTTGCCGCTATCTTTGGATCAATAGGATGAGGAGTTGATTCTTCCGGTTCAAAACTAAAAGTATATACTTCGGGATATTCAGTAAATGTTCCTCTTTCTAAAAAATCAAGAGAAAAGCTTTGCTTTACGTGAGCTTTTCTCTTGATTTTTTCGTTCAACTCTCCCAGTCTTCTATCTTTTTTGTAGAATATTGTTTACATATTCTTATTTTTTCCTTCCCACCCATGCATTATGTACATGTCTTTTTTAGGGGAAGTTAAAACCTCTCCTGTTTTTCCTGTTATTTTAGTTAGATTATGCTGCCTTTCTTTTTTTCTTTTCGACCTTTTCTATCATACATACCGCATTGGCTGTATGTATCCCAAAAAAATCAAAGTACTTCCGTTTTCCTGTTTCTAGCTTTTATCCTGGCCAGTGAGTAATGTTGTTTCTGCGTTCCAAAACTTCCTTCCAGGCGGGTAGCTCTTTCACGGCTGAGTTCCGACCGTAAGATTTTCCGAAGCGGCTCATCTTTGGCAGCTCTGCCCTTACGCTTAAAGGAAGTACTTATATGATATTTTGTACAAAATTTCCGGTTGGCATTATTGGCATAGATTGAATCCGCCGCAAGCGCCTTAACCCTAACCCGGTCAGTTGTTGTTGCAGATGAATACAGTCTTTCAAACGTACTCCTTCGTTAAAAGCCTTAAAGGAGATATGTTCTATAAAGGAGATTCCGTCTATCTGTATATTGTTGACTTTGGCTCCGAATTCAACGGATTTGGTTTCCTTGCCTCTGATAATGGGGCGAAGGTAATGCCAGTCGATACTCACGATACGGTTGGACACTTTTTTGCCTGCAAATAAATTCTTCCCTTGCTCAAGGACTGTCTGTATGACCGAGAAACGTCTTTGGTAATCAGAGGATAGTGTAAGCCTGTTCCTGTAGGACGAATGAAGCAGCTCCAGCTGGTCAAGTAACTTTTCAATAACTGAAGTAACCTTCGTGTAATCATACGAGTCTGTGATTTCTTGCGTTTACGCAGTTTGCTATAAGCAAGATAGGCACGGCGTACATCAAGATACTTGTTACGGGGACGTTGTATGTGCAAGGTCTGGCAATGTTTGCACAGATGACGATGAAGCCATACAATACCTTCCCATAAGAGTTTGGTATCAGTAGGGAAACGCAGATGACTTTCATAACAGGTGGCATCGGTCATACAGACATGAAGGTTCTCAAGATAAGGTGTCCAATGCTCGGCAAGAATGAGCTGGAGGGACTCAACGTCAAGGCGATCCGCTAGTTCCTGACGAATTGCACTAACGATTTTAGGATTGGTTAGTGGATGAAGCGGATCAATCTGAACACCACAAAATAACTGGTAATGAATATTACCGTTTAAATGCTCAATCAGTTGTGCATCGGAAAAGTTGGTATAGGACTTCAAGACCATCAAGGCTATTTTACCTTCGGGAGAAAAATAACTTTTACGCCCAAAAGGAGAGGACTTCAAATGCATTTGTCGGGCCAGTTCCGAGAAAGGGAACAGAGAATGGAGGCGACCTAATTCACTCGTTGCAAAACTTTGACGATATTTTTTAAGCATATCGAACTCGGTAAAACCTAAACAAGGTTCGATTTCTGAGATTTTTTGTATCTTTACCATGTGTTTTTATTTTTAATTACCCCCGTTTTGGCCGTCAAACCGTTTTTTGGGGGGAATGCTTAAAGATACAAAAAAGGCAACTAACTCGCAATGAATTAGTTGCCTTAAATTTTATTATTTTAGGAATATCCCTACTTCGTCAAAATCCGGGTGATATACAGAGTAATCAACAAAATAAGCGATGTATTTTACACCGCTTATCGTTATAAATGAGTAGTTCCAATCTGATTCCTTACAGAATTCATACGGGAGTTGAGAATTTGATGTCACGCTCTTTGGCTATTTTTTTCAAGTCTCCACCCTCCTGTATACATTTCCTTATCGCTTTCTTGTCCTCCAATACTTTTTGAAAGAAAGAAGAAGATTTGCTTTGTTTCTTTTCAGGCTTCATACATTTGTTTTTATTATACCACAAAGATACTCTTTTTCAGAGACATAACAACATTACCTACTATTTTTTCTTTTTTATTCGATTATCTTTGCATCCTCAATATCATCATCGTCATGTACCACCGGAGTCTTCGGACGACGACGGGTAAACTTGAACCAGTTGATTAATTCGGTAAGCGAATAAACCAAACTACTCACACCAATAATTATAAATGCAGTATTACGTGCTCCTGTCGGATTAAACAAAGCGATGATACCCGCAATAAGAATCAATGAAGGAACCAGGTAAAACGCTCCCGGAACGGGCATCCACCGACGTGCCATCGATAAAGAAGCAATCTGTTGCACTCCTCCCATTATCAGGATAAATCCCAATAAAAACATCAGAACATCTGCAAAGAATTCAGGCATCACAATCAGCCAAAGTCCAAATAACAAACTGCCGATTCCTTCTATCGGGAAACGGGGAGCCGCTTCACCTTCCTGTCTTTTCCGGCCGAAATAACCAAAAAGGCTGATAACACCGGGAATCAAAAAGGCAACACCAACTGTAATGACAATATAGCTGGCAGCCGCATTTGGCCAAATAACGAGCACCAATCCTATTACAAGTGCAAAGAGAATGCGAATAAGGGAATAATTCATTGTTTTCATAAATTCTATATTTTTTAACCGAGTCTGTTTCAATACTTTTGCGAATATAAGTGTTTCTACTGATATATAAAAATAACAAATAAACATTGTAATAAGTTCGTAATAATATCGTTATGACGATTACATCTCGCATTGATATTTCTGCAGAAAATTTAAACAGTTCTCTTTCAGTATGAAACAATATAAGTTGAAACCAGACCGGGCCGATGTTATTGTTCCTACCATCGGACTGTCCGACGGTATCATCGATAGTCTGTACACGCAAAATATGAACAAGGTTTAATTCTCTACAATCTTGATGCATCAATACAAAAAGCTCCTGATACTAGTGTATATTCAAACTTTGTATCGGGAGTTTTTGTCTCATCTTGCTATAATGTACAGATTCGTCCTTAAAGAGGTAAATATTCAAATTTTGTTCTCTATATTTGTGCAACTATATATTTGATAAGATGGATATAAAACTTAGAATTGAGCAACCTTCGGATTATAATGAAACCGAAAATGTCACACGGGAAGCCTTTTGGAATCATTTTTCTCCGGGATGTGACGAACATTATCTCCTTCATATCATGCGCAACCATCCAAAGTTTGTACCGGAACTCGATATTGTTGCAGAACTTAATGGCAAGATTGTCGGCAATGTGGTCTGCCTTAAATCATTTATCATGGCGGATGACGGTAACCAATATGAAGTATTGAGTCTGGGGCCCATTTCTGTTCTTCCCGAATATCAACAGAAAGGTATTGGAAGAAAAATGATTGCGCTAACCAAAGAACGAGCTTTCGATATGGGATTTCGTGCCATTTTACTTTGCGGTGATCCGGATTATTACCTCCGGCAAGGATTCATTCCTGCTGAAACATTAGGGATTCGCACCGAAGATAATATGTATGCTACTGCTCTTCATGTTTATGAATTATATGATAATGCTTTAGCCAACGCTAAAGGACGTTACATAGAAGATGAAATATATCAGGTCGATAAATCAGCTGCTAATGAGTTCGATAAGCGATTCTCTCCAAAGGAAATTATAGTTGGCACTCCGTCACAAAAGCGATTCGATCAGATAGTAGTGATGCGGAGAAAAGCGATTTAAGGTTGAATAAACTTAAATCGCTTGATTTGTACATTACGGAAGTTCTATCGTGCTATGCCATCAAGCAACTATTATTCAACATAGCTACTATTCTTTGTCTCTTCATAGTTACAAAGAATTAAAATATATAATTGAGACAGAGAGAAAAATGCCTTAACAATTGATGAAACCTATCTTATAGAAACTATAGTTTACAAAAAGTCACCATTGACACTTTGTAATTCTTAATCTACCAGGAATCGTTTCTTTCCTCCCTTTTATTGGAATAAAGAGTTTCTGCCACTGTAGAGGAATTTGCTCAAATCGTTATTCTATAATCAGGCACGATATATACACTTTTTGATACATCATCAAGATTTTTACCACCAAAGAGATATTATCTATACCAATAAAGTTCCCTTTTATTCTTTTCTATTTATCATTATCAAAGACCGAAATAGAAAAATCAATGGAAGGAAAGTAGAAAATACTAACAATATTTACGACATAGCGACACTATCCCAATGGTTTGCTTACTCTATCCATAGCTTTTGGTGACATTATCCGCATCTTTTGCTTACTTTATCCTTATGTTTTTTACAAATATAACGATGCTTTTCAGTGAAAAACACGGTGTTTTTGTACAAAATAAGCAAAATTTTCAGCATTTTAAAGGTTTTTGCTTGCTAACAAAGAGAAATAACAAAACATGTGAGATAGCAAAATCCCTGATTACACAAACAATCGTCAGTATAATCAGGGATTCTAAAACTTTATGTAAAAAGTGTAGAGATGACGAAAAGTTTAGTACTGAATCACCTTGTCACTACTAACAGTCTTATACCAATCTGTGGTTGAGCTCTGATCGTGTGCCCAATCTGCAAATTTAGAATATGCATTCGTTATCACTGTTGTTTCTGTTGGATAAGCAAATTTATCAGGAACGCAAAGAGCCCAAGTATTATTAACTGCCTTGATTACTTCGAGCACTTCATTATCTGCCAATTGCCCATTCGCCGTAGCCGAATTAAAATGAGTCAAATGGATTTCCGTTCTCTTTTGACCTATCCCCTGATAAGCAATGAAGAAGTCTAAGCCATCTGTCACACTAGGGACAGATATTGTATTCTTAAGTTTGACGTTCACTTCAAGAATGTATATATCGGTCAGAGGGGTACTAGCATTCCCTGTATTCAACATGAGACGTTGTGCTCCTGTATATCCATATATAATGTGCGTCTCCTAAATGCGCTGTCACTGTACCATTTTCAATCGCTACCGGTTGAACCAGATAGCGTTTGTGCTCATCTATGCGTGCAACAAACACCTTATTAAGCGCTGTTGCACAATCCATCACCACATTCAAAGTCGTACTTTGATTGACAGTTCCTTCCGCTAAAAGTTTTGCTTTACTTCCCGGACTTAATGGATCGGCATCAAATATTTGTATCTTATAATCTACTCCCTGATCTCCATTAACTGACACATGCGCTGTCACACTTCGTGACACTGTCCAATCACCATCAGGATCGATGTTTTTTACAGGAAAAGTTTCTTCGTAAATTTGCTTCAGTTGATCTGCATCAAACAGATTTTTCTCATTATCAACACAACTGATAAAACTGATGGAAGACGCCAACAACGAGAAAGTGAATACTTTTGCAATGTTCTGTTTCATAATCTTTTAATGCTTTAGTTTGTTTTATTTGCGAAAAACATAAATCACTACTAATCAATAATCAGCAATGAACGCACAAAGATAATTGTATTTATAAACATTATACAGATTACATTGCATTTTCCGATTTGCAGTTAACATCTTTTAAAGCGCCTCACTCTAATTATTTATATTAGATGACAGTTAGTTATATCGTTGAATATAAAAATTTTAATACTATTTATTCAATAGTATACAGCAAAAAAAAGAGTTGCATGGAAATATGCAACTCTTCATAAAAAGACAAAGACTAAAAGGGGAAAATCAATGGCAATACAAAAATCATCACGATTCCCATAATAATCTGCAACGGTAATCCTACTTTTACATAATCCATAAAAGTATATTGTCCTGCAGGCATTACCAAGGCATTAGGCGGCGTAGAGAACGGAGAAGCAAAACACATACTTGCACCTACCGTCACGGCAAACAAGAAAGGAACCGGACTGACTCCAATCTGTATGGCACTTTGCAAAGCAATCGGAGCAAGCAAAACAGCGGTAGCCGTATTACTAATAAACATCGTCATCAACGAAGTCGTAAAATAAATACCTGCCATCAATGCAACTGGTCCGTATGATCCCAAACCGTTCACCAATGTATTGGAAATATATTCTGAAGCTCCCGTTTTCTCCAATGCCAGAGACATAGGAAGCATGGCAGCGATCAATACAATACTTTCCCAGTTGATCGTTTTATAAGCCGCTTCCACATTGCGGAAACATCCCGTAAGCACCATCAATATACCCGCTATCATAACGGCTGTAACCGGAGCTACCGGAATGAAATCAAAAACCATCATTGCCACCATTAACACCATAATAGCAGCTGCTACCGGAGCTTTATAATCTAACGTAACTTTAGCCGCTTCCGCCAAAGGTTGTCCCAAAACAACCCAATCAGCATCTTCCTTGCTAAGACGGGCTATATTATTCCATGTTCCTTGCACCAAAAGCACGTCACCACTATGAATACGCTCATTCCCCAAATCTTGCAATAAATATTCCTTTTTACGACGAACCCCCAATACGTTCACATTAAACTTATCACGGAAACCAGCTGCTTTAATTGTCTGGTTTATCAAATTAGAAGATGGCATCAATACTATTTCAGCAATACCGATATCATAAAAATCAAGCGAATTAGTCGTACTTTTTGTTTCTTCCGTTGCATGGTCGCCCAAGATCTCCAACAGGTAATCTTCCGCAAAGAGTTGCACCTTATCAAAGTCTCCAGTCACATACAAAATATCCTCTACTTCTAACATCGTGTCCGGTGCAGCAAACTTTTGAGTAATCGTTTTTAGAAAACGATGTTGCGATGCATCACCACGACGAACTTCCATAATATTCAAACCATATTTACGGCGAATATCCAGATCAATAATTGTCTTCCCCAAAAGCCTTGAATCTTTTATCACCTGTAAACGAAACAAATTACTGGAAAGTCCATATTCATTAACCAACTGTTTCAATGACTTGCCCGAACGTTTATTATCATCTTTCTGGCCTTTTTTAGAAAGAAACCATTTACTAAGCGGCATCAGAACCAGTGTACCGACAATTACACAGACAATGCCGACAGGCAGGAAAGAGAAGAAAGAAAGCGGCTCAAGTCCGGCGGAAGTCAACGTATTCTGTATCACAAGGTTCGGCGGAGTACCAATCAGAGTCATCATACCTCCCATACTACTTGCAAAAGCCAACGGCATCAACAGCCTGCTGGGATTCATGCCGGCACTCATCGCCAGACTAACAACAATAGGAAGCATCAATGCCACCGTACCTGTGTTACTGACAAACGCGCCAATGACAGAAGTCACCAACATCACCAATAGAAACAACCGGATCTCACTGGTTCCCGCAAGTTTAAGAATTCGGGAACTAATCATTTTTGCCAGTCCCGTCTGGAAAATAGCCCCTCCTACAACAAACAATCCGATCATCATAATGACTACCGAATTGGAAAAACCGGAGAGTGCCTCGTCAGGAGTTAATATCTGAAAAACAAGTAAGGCTATCAGCGCACATAGCGCCACAATATCCGAACGAACCTTGCCGTTCACGAAAAAGACAGCCGAAAGAACGAGAATAATAATGGTTATCAGCATACGTAATTAAATGATTGTTTTATTTTGACTCTATCAAAACTAATTTAGGTGAACAAAAATAGAAAATACTCCAGCGTTATTAAAACAAATTAGAAATGATTTTAGTTCATGAGACATCATTTAATATTTTAATACATTTTACCTCTAAAAAAAGAATCAAAATTAAGCAAAATATCATACCATACAGGAAATAAAAGACACCATACGTCCCCATTTATCCATCACATTTTATTACACTGTCACAATATAAGGTTGAAAATCAATATATTTATGTATTATCTTTTGATAATTCAGAGAACAATTCATATCTTTACAACCTTATTTATATCAAACATTTTATGGCAAACAATATTTTGTTAATTTCTTGGATTAGTGAAGCATATTGGAGTTATAATTATTTACTGGTAATTATTTTACTCCTTATCATCAGCATCTTATTATATAGAATCCGTAAATTACAAAAAACGATTAAAAAAACCAATCATTCCTACCGTTTCTCTTTTGACATTCTCGACAACCTTCCTTTTCCTATCTTCGTAAAAGACATTACAAATGATTTCCGATACTATTACTGGAATAAAGAATCAGCCGCTCAATCCGGCATTAGCAGTGAAGAAGCCATCGGACATACTGACTACGAAATATACGGAGAAGAAAGAGGAGAAAAATACCGGAATATCGACAAAGAACTCGTACAAGAAGGCAAAGTATACCGCAAAGAAGAAAAATATATCACTCCCGATGGAATCACCCATGATACGATTGCTGTAAAATCAATTATTTCATGGGAAGGGGAAAAAAGATGGCTGCTCGCAACCCGATGGGAGATCACTCAACTCAAGAATTATGAAAGAGAATTGGTTGCAGCCAAAGAAGAACTGGAAAAAGCATTGAAGAAGCAGAAACTAGCTCTAAAAAGTATTGACTTCGGGCTTATCTATATTGATAAAAATTACCGGGTGCAATGGGAAGAAACAAGACAAATCGCCAGCCTGGTAAAAGGAAGACGATACATACCGGGAAAAATTTGCTATCAGACCAGTGCACTTCGTAATGAACCATGTGGACAATGTGCTTTCAAGAAAGCAATCGAACAAGGCAAAATAATCCGACATACAATCAGAGTAGACGATGTCGATTTTGAAGTGACCGCAACTCCCGTTTTTGGCGACGAAAAAGAAACTGAAATTATTGGCGGATTACTTCGTTTTGAAAACATCACTGAAAAACTAAAATGAACAGAATGTTGCAAGAGGCAAAGGAAAAGCCGAAGAATCCAATCGACTAAAATCTGCCTTTCTCGCTAATATGAGCCATGAAATACGAACCCCACTAAACGCAATTGTAGGATTTTCCGAAATGGTTTGTCAGACAGAGGAGGAAGAAGAGAAACAGGAGTTCGTGAAAATAATCTCCAGCAACAACATCTTATTATTGCAACTGATAGACGATATTCTGGATCTTTCCAAAATCGAAGCCGGTACTATGGAATTCACATTTGCGCAAACTGACATTAATGAACTGATGGAAGGTATTTGCAGACAAATGCAAGAAAAAAACTCTTCACCGGACGTACAAATCGTATTCACAGAGAGAGCAAATCAATGTATTATTAATACAGACCGCATACGCTTATCACAGGTTATCATCAACTTTACAAACAATGCCTTAAAGTTCACTTCCAAAGGTTCTATCGAAATGGGATACCGGATTGAAGAAGCAAGTGATGAAATATACTTTTATGTAAAAGATACAGGTATCGGAATTCCTGCTGACAAAATAGACAAGGTGTTCGAACGTTTCGTCAAACTGAATTCGTTTATTAAAGGAACAGGTCTCGGACTAGCCATCTGTCGTGTCATAGTAGAGCGGCTGGGAGGAGTTATCGGAGCGGAATCTAAAGAAGGAGAAGGTTCTTGTTTCTGGTTCAAAATTCCAAGAACAGAGAAAATTGAGAAATAGTAAGCAGAATACCGAAAAGCCTTGGATTTATAAAATCATTCTTTCTACTGCTACTGATTATGAAGTATACCCTGTAAGATGATAATACTGCCCCGCTACTTTACATTATTACCACTACTAATGAAATGTACCCCAAAAGTTTTATATCCAACTTTTAGGGTGCCGATTTTCTTAGCAAGCAAACGTTTCGTCAGTCAATAGTTATCGATGTTATCAGTCAGTCGGCAAAACAATTGCTTCATCAATCCGCTCTTCTCTTGTACCGGAAGTAATTCCCCAAACTCTTTCACCATACTGCAAAAGCTTATCCCCTTTTTCTTCATGAAGCACTTGCAACGTGGCAGGAAGAACAATGGCTAACGTATGGCCATGTGTCAATCCGTGCAAAGCAGTAATTTCATGCCCGATCATGTGAGTAGCCCAGTCTTGAGACACTCCCATAGCAATAAATCCATTCAATGCCATTGTAGCCGAAAGCATAAAATCAGCCATCAGTTGATAATCATGCTGGTTTTCACGAATTTTCGGAGCAATCTCCACCAAAGTTTGTAGAATACCTTCCGCCCAACGGTCCATAACGCGACTCTGTCCGGAAGTAGTCATATATTGCTCCATCACATGAACATAGGTATCAGCCAATCCACAAGCTACCTGATGAGGTGGCAAGGTAAAAGTTACTTCCGGATCAAGAATAGAAGATTGGATAGTTGGCATAAAAAGGATATTTCTCTTTCGTTTCGCGACGGGAAATAACTGCTCCGTTATTCATTTCCGAACCGGTAGCAGGCAAAGTCAATACAGTGGAAAGAGGTACAGTATGAGTTACCGGGCGTCCGGCAAGTACTAAATCCCAGGCATCACCATTATACAGGATTCCTGCGGAAATCAATTTCGTACCGTCAATAACAGAACCGCCGCCAACAGCCAGCAAATAGTCCACTTTCTCTTCTTTTCCCAAAGCAATCGCTTTACGGAGAGTTTCGATGGCAGGATTGGGTTCGATTCCCCAGAATTCTACCGTAAAATGGTCCTTCAATGCTTCCTTTACCTGATCGTACACTCCGTTTTTCTTCACGCTTCCGCCGCCAAAAGTAATCATAATACGTTTGTCGGACGGTATTTCTTTAGCCAGCCGGGCAATCATCCCTTTTCCCATGATTAGTTTCACGGGATTTTGAAAAATAAAATTTTCCATATCTTAGTCTATTGTTATTATTTTGGTTATTAGTCACTATCCTTGCAAAGATACATGATTTATCCAAAGCCTGTCAGAATCAAGCAAAGAATTGTTGTGCCACGGAAGGAACCATAGCCGACAACCAGGGTTTCATATCCTCTGCTACCAATAACCAATACAATAATAATATAATGAAAATGGCAATAGCGATACCTACTAAAACTTTTCTCTGTTTCATAATTGTTTTTGTTTAAATATTCAATATTTATAAGAACAGTTCAGGTTGAAAATTGTTCTATATCAGAAAAATGAAGGCAAAGAGAAAAAATCATTTTGTTTGCTGTTTCAAACAAAGTGTCTATATTTGCCCCATAAAATTACAAAGACAATGAGAACAATGTTAGTAAATACATATTGGTGGTGGCGCCCGTTACAACTCCGACAGTCGTAAGGGAGCAGTGCTCGTATGTATATACCTCATTAAAGATATAACAAATTTGAAGAGCCCTGTCGCAACCTGCGACAGGGCTCTTTTTACCGTTTCAAAACAGATTCAATAATAACATAAAATAGATATAGGATTATGAAAAGTTTTTAGTTGACCAGGATGGCTATTACGGAGAATTCGGCGGTGCTTACGTACCGGAAATCCTCCACAAATGTGTTGAGGAACTAACGAATAAGTACCTCGAAGTGATTGAAAGCGAAGATTTTAAAAAAGAATTCGACCAGTTGCTACGTGACTACGTAGGACGTCCCTCCCCACTCTATCTAGCCAAACGTCTTTCTGAAAAATACGGTTGCAAATTGTATCTGAAGCGGGAAGACCTAAATCATACAGGTGCTCATAAAATCAACAATACCATCGGACAAATCTTACTGGCACGCCGCATGGGAAAGAAGCGTATCATCGCCGAAACCGGAGCCGGACAACATGGAGTAGCAACAGCTACCGTCTGTGCATTGATGGATATGGAATGTATCGTTTATATGGGAAAGACGGATGTAGAACGCCAGCACATCAATGTAGAGAAAATGAAAATGTTGGGAGCTACCGTTATCCCCGTTACTTCCGGCAACATGACTCTGAAAGATGCAACCAACGAAGCGATCCGCGACTGGTGCTGTCACCCTGCCGACACTTATTATATCATCGGATCTACCGTAGGCCCTCATCCCTACCCTGACATGGTGGCACGCCTGCAATCTGTTATCAGCGAAGAAATCAAAAAGCAACTGCAAGAAAAAGAAGGACGTGATTATCCGGATTATCTGATAGCCTGCGTGGGAGGAGGAAGTAATGCTGCCGGAACGATTTATCATTATATCAACGACGAACGGGTAGGCATTATCCTGGCGGAAGCGGGAGGTAAAGGAATAGAGACCGGAATGACTGCCGCTACCATCCAACTCGGCAAAATGGGAATTATCCACGGAGCACGTACCTATGTCATCCAAAACGAGGACGGACAGATAGAGGAGCCATACTCCATTTCTGCCGGACTGGATTATCCGGGCATTGGTCCGATACACGCTAACCTTGCCGCCCAAAGCCGTGCCAACGTATTGGCAATCAACGACGACGAAGCGATAGAAGCTGCCTACGAACTAACCAAACTCGAAGGTATTATCCCTGCATTGGAATCCGCCCATGCATTAGGAGCTTTGAAAAAATTGAAGTTCAAGCCGGAAGATATCGTTGTATTGACTGTTTCGGGACGAGGAGACAAAGATATTGAAACCTATTTGTCGTTTAACGAACAGCTATAAATAATTAGTCAACCATCATTCGCAATCAATAATCAAGCAATTATAGAAATGAAAACATTTAATTATACTACCCATAGCAAACAAGTGCTCGGAGATATGCATACTCCCGTCAGCATTTATCTGAAAGTACGCGACATGTATCCTCAATCCGCATTAATGGAAAGTTCCGATTATCATGCCGGAGAAAATTCCCTGTCATTTATAGCCCTTTGTCCCTTGGCAAGCATCGGTGTAAACGGTGGCATTGTCACTGCCAACTATCCCGATAATAGCCGTACGGAAGAACCGCTGACAAAAACATTCAATGTAGAAAAGGCTATGAACCGGTTTATCAATAAGTTCCAGGTGACCGGAGATAATAAGAATGTATGCGGGCTTTACGGATACACGACGTTTAATGCCGTGAAGTACTTCGAGCATATCCCGGTGAAAGAAAGTCATGATGAGCAAAACGATGCTCCGGATTTACTATACATATTATATAAGTATGTCATTGTTTTCAATCATTTCAAAAATGAGCTGACATTAGTTGAAATGTTGTCCGAAGGAGAAGAAAGCGGTTTGCCGGAACTGGAAGCAGCCATCGAAAACCGGAATTATGCTTCCTATAATTTCTCTGTAACAGGCCCCGTAACCAGCCCCATCACCGACGAAGAACACAAAGCAAATGTGCGCAAAGGAATCGCACACTGTATGCGCGGAGATGTTTTCCAAATCGTGCTTTCCAGAAGATTTATCCAACCATACGCTGGGGATGATTTCAAAGTTTATCGCGCACTCCGCAGCATCAATCCTTCTCCTTATCTTTTCTATTTCGACTTCGGAGGATATCGTATCTTTGGTTCTTCACCGGAAACACATTGCAAAATCGAAAACGGCCGCGCCTACATTGATCCGATTGCCGGAACCACCCGTCGCACGGGAGACACAGTAAAAGACCGCGAATTGACAGAGGCTTTACTGGCCGACCCTAAAGAAAATGCAGAGCATGTCATGCTGGTTGATCTTGCTAGAAACGATCTTTCACGTAATTGCCATGACGTACGCGTGGTATTCTATAAGGAACCGCAATATTATAGCCATGTTATTCATTTGGTAAGCCGTGTCAGCGGTATGCTGAATGAAGGCGCAGACAAAATAAAAACGTTTATTGACACGTTCCCGGCCGGTACGTTAAGCGGCGCCCCCAAAGTACGCGCTATGCAGTTAATCAGTGAAATCGAGCCACATAATCGTGGAGCCTACGGTGGTTGTATCGGTTTTATCGGATTGAATGGCGAATTAAACCAAGCAATCACCATCCGTACTTTTGTAAGCCGCAACAACGAACTCTGGTTCCAGGCCGGAGGAGGTATCGTAGCACGCAGCCAAGATGAATACGAACTGCAAGAGGTGAACAATAAACTGGGAGCACTGAAAAAAGCAATTGATTTAGCTGTCAAACTAAAAAATTAACCGTCCCAAATAGTCAGCCTAAAAAATAATTGCTGTTGCCTGAAAAAAGATTCCCGTTGCCTAAACGCTTCTATTTCTTTAGGCAGAAAAGCAGAGATAGTATTTGAACAACCATTTTACAATGACAATAAAAATGAAAATATTACTTTTAGATAACTACGACTCTTTCACTTATAACCTGCTGCATGTAGTGAAAGAATTAGGGGCTACAGATATAGAAGTAGTCCGCAACGACCAGATAGAGCTTGATGAAGTAGATCGTTTTGATAAAATCATCCTGTCTCCCGGACCGGGCATACCCGAAGAAGCCGGCTTGTTACTACCTATTATTAAGAGATACGCTCCGACCAAAAGCATTCTAGGGGTTTGCCTGGGTCATCAGGCTATCGGCGAAGCCTTCGGAGCACGTCTGGAAAATCTCAAAGAAGTATATCATGGCGTACAAACTCCGGTAAGCATCCTTCGTCAGGACCTGCTTTTTGAAGGATTAGGAAAAGAAATCCCTGTTGGAAGATATCATTCCTGGGTAGTCAGCCGGGAAGGCTTTCCGGACTGTCTGGAAATAACAGCAGAAAGCCAGGAGGGACAAATCATGGCAATCCGCCATAAAACGTATAATGTACATGGTATTCAGTTCCATCCCGAATCAGTATTAACTCCGCAAGGAAAAGAAATTATCAAAAACTTCTTAAACGATTAAACTTATGAAACAGATTCTATACAAACTTTTCGAACATCAATATTTGGGACGCGATGAAGCGCGCACCATTCTACAGAACATCGCGCAAGGGAAATATAACGATGTGCAAGTGGCCTCACTCATCACCGTCTTTCTGATGCGTAATATTTCCGTAGAGGAATTATGCGGTTTCCGTGACGCACTGTTGGAAATGCGTATTCCGGTCGATTTGAGTGATTTCGCTCCGATTGATATCGTAGGAACCGGAGGTGACGGAAAAAACACATTCAATATTTCTACAGCTTCCTGCTTTACAGTTGCCGGAGCCGGCTTCCCGGTTGTGAAACATGGTAACTATGGAGCAACGTCGGTCAGTGGTGCCAGTAATGTAATGGAGCAACACGGTGTAAAATTCACCAGTGATGTAGACCAACTGCGTCGCAGCATGGAAAAATGCAATCTTGCTTATCTACATGCCCCTTTATTCAATCCGGCATTAAAAGCAGTAGCTCCGGTTCGTAGAGGATTGGCAGTGCGCACTTTCTTCAATATGCTCGGTCCATTGGTAAATCCGGTATTACCTGCTTACCAATTGTTAGGAGTTTACAATCTACCGTTACTTCGCCTTTACACCTATACTTATCAGGAAAGCAAGACGAAATTTGCTGTTGTTCATAGCCTTGACGGATATGATGAGATTTCTCTGACCAATGAGTTTAAAGTGGCAACCAGCGATCATGAAAAGATTTACACTCCCGAAAGCCTCGGCTTCTCCCGTTATAAGGATATTGATCTGGATGGCGGACAAACACCGGAAGATGCAGCTAAGATTTTCGATCATATCATGAATAATACAGCTACGGAAGCTCAAAAAAATGTAGTGATAGTCAACTCCGCTTTCGCTATCCATGTGATTCGTCCGGAAAAGACAATTGAAGAATGTATTGCTCTTGCCAAAGAATCATTGGAAAGTGGACGAGCATTAGCTACACTAAAAAAATTCATTGAATTGAATAGTTAATTTGATTTACGATTAGCAAGTCTGATTATAAATATAAAAACAAACGAACTGATGAAAGATATATTATCCGAGATTATAGCAAACAAACGATTTGAAGTTGACCTGCAAAAGCAGGCTATTTCTATCGAACAATTACAGGAAGGTATCAGCGAATCTCCGACTCCCCGCTCTATGAAGCAGGCATTAGCCTCTTCCACATCAGGTATTATCGCCGAGTTCAAGCGGCGCTCTCCTTCCAAAGGATGGATACAAGAAGAAGTGCGTCCGGAAGAGATCGTTCCCTCCTATGCAGCGGCAGGTGCCTCCGCCCTTTCCATCCTTACTGATGAGAAGTTTTTCGGAGGAAGCCTGAAAGATATCCGCGCCGCACGCCCTTTGGTGGAAATTCCCATCCTTAGAAAGGACTTCATCATTGATGAATACCAGCTTTACCAAGCTAAAATTGTTGGTGCAGATGCCGTACTTCTCATTGCAGCCGCACTAGAACCGGAAAAATGCAATGAACTTGCAGAAAAAGCCCATGAATTAGGACTGGAGGTCTTATTAGAGATTCATAGTTCCGAAGAACTGGCGTACATTAACAAAGGAATAGATATGGTAGGTATCAACAACCGTAATCTGGGTACTTTCTTCACCGATGTAGAAAACTCTTTCCGCCTGGTCGGACAACTTCCTCAAGATGCGGTACTGGTATCTGAAAGCGGCATCTCCGATCCGGAAATAGTTAAACGCCTCCGGGCAGCCGGATTCCGGGGATTCCTGATCGGCGAAACATTTATGAAAACACAGCGACCGGGAGAAACTTTACAGAATTTCCTACAAGCCATTCAATAAACTAATTATTCAAAACGGACAGCCCTATGATTAACGGAAAAATTATCAAAGTATGCGGTATGCGAGAAGCTGAAAACATACAGGACGTAGAGGCTATCGAAGGCATAGATATGCTGGGATTCATCTTTTATCCTAAATCTCCCCGATGTGTCTACGAGCTTCCGGCTTACCTGCCCACTCATGCCCGGCGTGTCGGCGTCTTTGTCAATGAAGACAAGCAAGTGGTCAGCATGTATGCTGATCGTTTCGGACTGAATGATGTGCAACTCCACGGAAATGAATCACCGGAATACTGCCGGTCTTTACATTCTACCGGATTGAAAATCATCAAGGCCTTTTCTGTAGACCGCCCCAAAGACTTGAAAAAGGTGTATGACTACGAAAAAGTCTGTGATCTTTTTCTGTTCGATACCAAATGCGAGCAATATGGTGGTTCGGGAAATCAATTTGATTGGAGCATATTACACACATATAACGGAGATGTACCTTTCCTTTTGAGCGGAGGTATCAACTCATACAGTGCCAATGCCCTGAAAGAATTCAAGCATCCCCGGCTTGCCGGATATGATCTCAACAGCCGTTTTGAAACCAAACCGGGAGAAAAAGATCCGGAGCGTATCCGGACATTTTTAAACGAATTAAAATCATCACTTTAAAATTCCAACGTCATGAATAGAATTAATCAACTTTTCAATAGCAACAAGAAAGACATACTTTCTATTTATTTTTGTGCCGGCACCCCCACTTTAGATGGTACTGCCAATGTAATCCGCACACTCGAAAAACATGGAGTAAGCATGATTGAAATCGGTATTCCTTTCAGTGATCCGATGGCAGACGGCATTGTTATCCAGAATGCCGCTACCCAAGCATTGCGCAACGGCATGTCTTTAAAACTTCTTTTTGAACAATTGCGGGATATTCGCAAGGACGTAAAAATACCACTTGTATTCATGGGGTACTTAAATCCAATCATGCAATTCGGATTTGAAAACTTCTGCCGTAAATGCGTGGAATGCGGTATTGATGGCGTCATCATCCCCGATCTCCCTTTCCGTGATTATCAAGAACATTATCGTATCATTGCCGAGCGCTACAACATTAAAGTGATTATGCTCATCACACCGGAGACCAGCGAAGAACGGGTACGCGAAATAGATACACATACCGACGGATTCATTTACATGGTTTCATCAGCAGCAACTACCGGAGCACAACAGAATTTCAACGAACAAAAACAGGCATACTTCAAGAAAATAAAAGATATGCATCTGAACAATCCGTTGATGATAGGATTTGGTATCTCCAATAAAGCGACATTCCAGGCAGCTTGCGAACACGCTTCCGGAGCTATCATCGGCAGTAAGTTCGTTACTCTGCTCGAAGAAGAAAAAGACCCGGAAAAAGCCATCCTTAAATTAAAAGAAGCGGTGAAATGATTTATGATTTATGATTTATGAATTATGATTTATGTGAATCAGCAGTTGAAGCCAAGTCATTGGTAATTCTAATAAATTAATCAAGTGTGAGGGACGTGAGGGAGGTTCACATGAATGATAAATCTACAAAATCATTCGAAAACTCATAAATCATAATTCATAAATCATAAATCACTATTTTTTCCTATCTTTGCCAGCGTTTTAACAGTAATTCAACAATTATGAGAGCAGAAACCCCTTCCGTTTTGTTAATTTACACGGGTGGAACTATCGGAATGATAGAGAATCCGGAAACAGGTGCCTTAGAAAACTTCAACTTCGATCATTTGCTTAAGCATGTACCCGAACTAAAAAGATTCAACTACCGCATCTCTTCCTACCAATTTGATCCCCCTCTCGACTCTTCGGATATGGAACCTGCTTACTGGGCAAAGCTAGTAAAGATTATCAATTACAATTATGATTATTTTGATGGTTTTGTCATCCTTCACGGAACAGATACGATGGCTTACACAGCCTCTGCATTAAGCTTTATGCTCGAAAACCTAAGCAAGCCCGTCATTCTCACCGGTTCCCAGCTACCAATCGGAACTTTGCGCACAGACGGAAAAGAAAATCTCATCACAGCCATTGAAATCGCAGCTGCCAAAAACCCGGATGGTACGGCCATCGTTCCTGAAGTTTGTATTTTCTTTGAAAATCATTTGATGCGTGGCAACCGTACCACCAAAATTAATGCGGAGAATTTTAACGCTTTCCGCTCTTTCAATTATCCACCCTTGGCACGGGTAGGTATCCACATCAAATATGAACCCCATCTTATCCGGAAACCAGATCCGACAAAACCATTAAAGCCGCATTATCTATTTGACACCAATGTAGTTATTTTGACCCTCTTCCCTGGTATCCAAGAGAGTATCGTAACTTCTCTGCTTCATGTTCCCGGATTGAAGGCAGTTGTCATGAAAACCTTCGGTTCAGGAAATGCCCCGCAAAAGGAATGGTTCATCCGCCAACTAAAAGAAGCTACCGATCGCGGAATTATCATTGTCAACATCACACAGTGTGCCTCCGGAGCAGTAGAGATGGGACGTTATGAAACAGGAATGCACCTTTTGGAAGCAGGTGTAATCAGCGGATATGACAGCACTCCCGAATGTGCCATAACAAAGCTCATGTTTTTATTGGGACATGGATTACCCAACAAGGATATCCGATATAAAATGAACTCCTGCTTAATAGGAGAAATTACTAAGTCTTAAATTAAATACACTTAATATAATCCTTTGATTTTCATTTTAAGCGGTCTTATAAAAGTGAAAATCAAGGGATTCTCTTCATCATCACCGAGACTTCATCAAACCTAAACGAGCCAAAGAAGAACCAAAACGGAAATATAGTTGTTTTCACCCTATAAAATAACAGAAAAAACATTTCCAATAAAAGATATGCAGTTATTTTTGTGATGGATTTGGTTACAAACAATCAAGCAATAATACATTATGATGAAGAAAACAGTTCAATTTGTGCCCATTATTGCAATAGCAATAGCAGGTACTATGTTTAGTTGTGTGGACTCCGGAAAGGATCTCTATGATCCGTCTTATGAAACACCTAACCCGATGGGAAACGGCTTTGCTGCTCCCGATGATATCGATTGGAACATGATAACCACAAAAAATGTTTCAGTCGAAGTGAAAGATGAAGAAGGAGGGCAATTTGCTTATTTAATTGAAATATATGCAGAAGATCCTTTGACTAACGAAAATGCTTCCGTACTCGCTGCAAGGACAGCTAACAAAGAAAATAACTTTAAATTTACAGCTGCTGTCAGCCTGCTTCCCACTCAAAAGGGTATTTACGTGAAACAAACTGACCCTAGAGGACGTGAACAGGTATATCAGTTCGATGTGCCCGAAAACAGCGATAATATTACCTGTAAGCTCTATTATGCAGAATCTGCAGCACAAAATAGAGCATTAATGAGTCGTGGTGTCGCTACTAGAAGCCTTGCATTTAAAAAACCGGATTATTCTTCCATACCAGCTGACGCTAAGGAAGTTACAGAAATGACAGGAACTACTTTACTGCGTAATGCTAATTACAAAATCACCTCTGACTATAATGGTATATTCAAATTTGACGGATATGACGGTGATATTGCAACCAGAGTTTATGTAGATGCCCAATGGACTATTCCTGCAACTTTCCAATTCCAGAACGGAATTGAAATCATTGTGATGAACAATGCAAAGATTAATGCATCAGGAACCATGACGTTCATCAGAAACTCCATGCTGACTATCATGGAAAAAGGAGAAGTAAACGCAGACGATGTATCATTCACTAATGGAGCGCCTGCTGCATTAAGAAACTGGGGGACACTGGCGGTAACAAATACCATGATTCTGCATTCCGGTGCAACACTCTACAACGAAGGAACCATAACAAGCAGAGACATCTCAATCAATTCTAACACAAAAATTGTGAATGATAATAAAATTGAGCTTGAAGGTACATTAAATCTGCCATCTAATTTCTCACTAGAAAATAACGGAGAGATTTATGGTAAGGAATTAATTGCAAATTCTAATGCTGTTGCTACCAATAACAACATCATGAGATTTACAACTATCAGCCTCACCAATACAACATTCAACAATGCTTGCAGTCTGGAAGCCACAACTTCTTTCTATGCAAACGGAGCAACATTCAACTTTACCCAAGGATACTTAAAAGCTCCTACGATGGAGTTTGTTAATGGGACAGTCAACTTGAGCAATGGTTCTATGCTGGATGCAACTACAAGTATTTACATGAATACAGCTCATGCTAAATTTTACGGAAAAGGCGAAAATACTTCTATGATAAAATCTCCGGTTATAACCGGACAAGGTTTTACGTATGATGGAAATTTAGTTATTGAATGTGATAATCATGTTGAAAAGAGCCCATATTGGAACAACTTCTATGTACAAAATGGCGCATACTTTACTAAAATGGGAGAATCCAAAGTCGTGATAGAAGTCTGCACGGGTACTAAGAATAATGGAAATGAAGGAGAAGAACCAGAAGATCCTAAATTCCCGATCATCATGGATGACACTCGTAATTACGCTTATCTATTTGAAGACCAGTGGCCTTTATATGGAGATTACGATATGAACGATCTTGTTTTGATTATCAAAGAAAGAAAGATTTCCATCAACAAGGATAATAAGGCAGAAGAGTTCACGCTAAGTCTTGATTTATCGGCTGCGGGAGCTACGAAGAGCATCGGAGCTGCTATCATGCTGGACGGTGTTCCTGCCAGTGCTATCACACAACCGGTGGTGTTCAGTGATAACTCTCTTGCTAAAAACTTTAATGTGAATAGTAATAAGATTGAGAACGGCCAGGACTATGCTGTTATCCCATTATTTGACGATGCTCACAACGCATTGGGAAGAGACCGTTACGAACAGATTAATACCATTAAAGATCATTCTGCCAATACGAATCCTAAAAATATCAGTTTCACTATCAAGTTCAGCAACCCAATTTCTGTGGATGAGCTTAATATCAACAAACTGAATGTGTTCATCTTCGTAGAAGGAAACAGAAACCAGCGTAAAGAGATCCATATCGTCGGTTACCAACCCACTAAGTTAGCAAATACCGACTTGTTCGGAGGCAACAACGACGATAGCTCTACTTCCCGCAAAAGATATTACATCAGTAAAGATAACCTAGCATGGGGAATCATGGTTCCGACAGACTTCAAATGGCCTTTGGAATATATGAATATCAAATCTGCTTACTCGCTGTTCGAAAGTTGGGTAACAAGTGGCGGTACTAAGAATGAAGAATGGTGGAAAACTTTTAATTCATCAAGAGTCTATAAATAAGCCAAACAGTCAATCATCAACACGGATTTCATGAAAGTTGAAATCATCAAGATACTGTTAGTCGCAATTAATAGAAAAAAAACATATATCACGAATTTTACTCTCCAGAATGGAGATTATTCTAAAATAATATCTATATTTGCAGTGTATCACAAACATAATGTGACAACAATCTCAATCAATAAATCAAATAACAAAGCAAGCGATAGAAAGGTCTATTCGTATGAAGAAAAAAATATTACTAGTCGACGATAAATCGACAATCGGAAAAGTGGCCGGTGTGTATCTAGGAAAAGAGTATGATTTTACCTATTTGGAAGATCCCATCAAAGCAATAGAATGGCTTAATGAAGGCAATGTACCTGACCTCATTATTTCAGACATTCGTATGCCTCTTATGATGGGTGATGAATTTTTAAGATACATGAAGAACAATGAATTATTCAAGTCAATTCCTATCGTTATGTTATCCAGCGAAGAAAGTACAACGGAAAGAATCAGACTACTGGAAGAGGGAGCAGAAGACTATATCCTGAAACCATTCAACCCATTGGAACTCAAAATCCGAATCAAAAAGATTATTGACTAATACCGGGTCTTCTACACATGCAATATTTTGTTTATATAGGCAGAGATAGCAAAACAATAGAACTACTCTCCCGACTAAGTATTGGGGTATTCTATGCTGCGTCCAATTGTAGCAAAGCTGTCAAAGTATTGGAGAAAATACGCGAAAAATATGACGCAGCCCTATTTTTCGAACAGGTGAACTTATCCCAAGATATTGCAGATATCCAATACATGCGCAAAAAATATCCGGGACTTTATATGATACTCGTCATCGATTCCTTGTCTAAGGAAGAAGCATCCGAATATCTTAAAGCCGGCATTAACAATACAATCAAATATGAAACGAGCCAAGAGGCTTTAAAGGACTTATCGACTTTCCTTAAACGAAGAAAAGATCAGAAAATAAAGGCACTTCAGCTTAAAACACAAAATATTAATGCTTTCCGGTTGCCTTTATGGAAACGAACTTTTGATATATTCTTTTCGGGAATGGCGATATTATGCCTTTCTCCTCTCCTAATATTTACTGCATTAGCTATCCGGTTAGAAAGCAAGGGTCCCATTATCTACAAATCCAAGCGAGTAGGAAGTAACTATCAGATATTCGACTTCCTTAAATTCCGTTCGATGTACACTGATGCCGACAAGCATTTAAAGGATTTCAATGCTCTTAACCAGTATCAACAGGAAGATGAGGATATTTGGGGGGAAGAACTGGAACCGGATATTAATGAAGAAGCCGACGAAGAAGAAATCCTCCTGATATCGGACGATTTCGTAATCTCCGAAGAAGACTACATCAACAAGAAGTCCAAAGAAAAAAGCAATGCTTTCGTTAAATTGGAAAATGACCCGCGAATAACAAAGATAGGACGTATTATCCGTAAATATAGTATTGACGAATTACCCCAGCTTATTAATATTTTAAAGGGGGATATGTCAATAGTAGGCAACCGTCCTCTCCCACTCTACGAAGCCGAATTGCTGACAAGCGATGAGCACATCGACCGTTTCATGGGTCCGGCCGGATTGACCGGTTTATGGCAGGTAGAGAAAAGAGGCGAAGCCGGTAAACTTTCTGCCGAAGAACGCAAGCAGTTGGATATCACCTATGCAAAGACATTCTCTTTCTGGCTGGATATAAAGATTATTCTGAAAACAGTTACTGCATTCATTCAAAAAGAGAACGTATAATCTCCTTTCAGATGATAGACTCTTATATCTACATAATAGATGATCTGATATTCTTTTGTACAGGGCTTTTGCTGCTATACCTCTTTGTGATGGCCGTAGCTTCACATTTCAAACATATCACTTATCCTAAAGCTCAAAAAACATATCGTTGCGCTATTCTCGTTCCGGAAGGAAGCCTTCTTCCGGAAATATATAAAGAAGAATCATACGAGTTTATCACATACAGCGATCTGCATCAGGCAATCAACAGTTTAGACCAGGAGCATTACGATCTGGTTCTCTTTCTGTCCCATACAGCCTCTGCTTTATCTCCGCAATTTCTGGACAAAATATACAATGCATACGATGCCGGTATACAAGCCATCCAGCTACATACGGTAATAGAAAACCGCAAAGGTTTCCGTAATCGCTTCCGTGCTATACGTGAAGAAATAAAAAACAGCCTTTGCAGAGCCGGTAATACACAATTCGGACTATCCTCCCATTTGCTGGGAACTAATATGGCAATCGATCTGAAATGGCTGCAAAAGAACATGAAAAGTTCCAAAACCAATATTGAGCGAAAGTTATTCCGGCAGAATATATACATTGATTACCTGCCGGACGTAATTGTATACTGCCAATCCGCTCCGGTCTGCCCTTATCGGAAACGTATCCGGAAAACGACTTCCTACTTGCTCCCTTCCATATTTGAGGGAAACTGGAGTTTCTGCAACCGGATCGTACAACAATTGACACCTTCTCCACTTAAATTATGTATCATCGTAAGCGTTTGGGCTTCGTTGATAACCGTATACAATTGGACCTTATCATTCGGATGGTGGATCGCACTCTTCGGTCTATTAATCACTTACAGCCTGGCAATCCCTGATTATCTGGTAGAAGACAAAAAGAAGAAAAAACATTCAATATGGAGAAAAAAACACTTAAACAACGAATTAAAGAAAACCCCGGCTTGAAACAGGCTGTGCATCGTTTCATCATGCATCCCGTTAAAACTCGCCCCAACTGGTGGATACGGCTCTTCGATTTCATATACCTGAAACGTGGAAAGGGTTCTGTCATCTACCGGAGTGTCCGCAAAGACCTCCCTCCTTTCAACCGGTTCTTCTTGGGAAAATATTCTGTTGTCGAAGATTTCTCCTGTCTGAACAATGCAGTTGGCGACTTAACAATCGGAGATTATACACGCATCGGATTAAGAAATACAATCATAGGTCCGGTTCATATCGGCAACCACGTCAATCTGGCACAGAATGTAACAGTCACAGGACTCAACCACAATTACCAGGATGCGGAAAAGATGATTGATGAACAAGGAGTCAGCACACTGCCTGTTGTCATTGAGGATGATGTATGGGTAGGCGCCAATTCGGTCATTCTACCGGGAGTAACCTTAGGAAGACATTGCGTAGTGGCTGCCGGAAGCGTAGTCAGTCATTCCGTTCCACCTTATTCAATATGCGCCGGATGCCCTGCAAGAATCATAAAAGCATACGATTTCGAGACTAAAGAGTGGAAGAAAGTAGAGAAAACGCCTGCCACTAACCATAAATAGTGAGAACTACTACATAATATACCTCATAAAGGTGATTGTGACTCATACTGAAACGAACTATCTTTGCAGTATCAGAATTGAATTAATTAGTCATAATTTTATTACGTAGGGATATTCCTAAAATAATAAAATTTAAGGCAACTAATTCATTGCGAGTTAGTTGCCTTTTTTGTATCTTTAAGCATTCCCCCCAAAAAACGGTTTGACGGCCAAAACGGGGGTAATTAAAAATAAAAACACATGGTAAAGATACAAAAAATCTCAGAAATCGAACCTTGTTTAGGTTTTACCGAGTTCGATATGCTTAAAAAATATCGTCAAAGTTTTGCAACGAGTGAATTAGGTCGCCTCCATTCTCTGTTCCCTTTTTCGGAACTGGCCCGACAAATGTATTTGAAGTCCTCTCCTTTTGGGCGTAAAAGTTATTTTTCTCCCGAAGGTAAAATAGCCTTGATGGTCTTGAAGTCCTATACCAACTTTTCCGATGCACAACTGATTGAGCATTTAAACGGTAATATTCATTACCAGTTATTTTGTGGTGTTCAGATTGATCCGCTTCATCCACTAACCAATCCTAAAATCGTTAGTGCAATTCGTCAGGAACTAGCGGATCGCCTTGACGTTGAGTCCCTCCAGCTCATTCTTGCCGAGCATTGGACACCTTATCTTGAGAACCTTCATGTCTGTATGACCGATGCCACCTGTTATGAAAGTCATCTGCGTTTCCCTACTGATACCAAACTCTTATGGGAAGGTATTGTATGGCTTCATCGTCATCTGTGCAAACATTGCCAGACCTTGCACATACAACGTCCCCGTAACAAGTATCTTGATGTACGCCGTGCCTATCTTGCTTATAGCAAACTGCGTAAACGCAAGAAATCACAGACTCGTATGATTACACGAAGGTTACTTCAGTTATTGGAAAGTTACTTGACCAGCTGGAGCTGCTTCATTCGTCCTACAGGAACAGGCTTACACTATCCTCTGATTACCAAAGACGTTTCTCGGTCATACAGACAGTCCTTGAGCAAGGGAAGAATTTATTTGCAGGCAAAAAAGTGTCCAACCGTATCGTGAGTATCGACCGGCATTACCTTCGCCCCATTATCAGAGGCAAGGAAACCAAATCCGTTGAATTCAGAGCCAAAGTCAACAATATACAGATAGACGGAATCTCCTTTATAGAACATATCTCCTTTAAGGCTTTTAACGAAGGAGTACGTTTGAAAGACTGTATTCATCTGCAACAACAACTGACCGGGGTTAGGGTTAAGGCGCTTGCGGCGGATTCAATCTATGCCAATAATGCCAACCGGAAATTTTGTACAAAATATCATATAAGTACTTCCTTTAAGCGTAAGGGCAGAGCTGCCAAAGATGAGCCGCTTCGGAAAATCTTACGGTCGGAACTCAGCCGTGAAAGAGCTACCCGCCTGGAAGTTTTGGAACGCAGAAACAACATTACTCACTGGCCAGGATAAAAGCTAGAAACAGGAAAACGGAAGTACTTTGGATTTTCTTTGGGATACATACAGCCAATGCGGTATGTATGATAGAAAAGGTCGAAAAGAAAAAAAGAAAGGCAGCATAATCTAACTAAAATAACAGGAAAAACAGGAGAGGTTTTAACTTCCCCTAAAAAAGACATGTACATAATGCATGGGTGGGAAGGAAAAAATAAGAATATGTAAACAATATTCTACAAAAAAGATAGAAGACTGGGAGAGTTGAACGAAAAAATCAAGAGAAAAGCTCACGTAAAGCAAAGCTTTTCTCTTGATTTTTTAGAAAGAGGAACATTTACTGAATATCCCTACGTAGCCACATTTAAGTAAAAAATGAAATAGAATCCTGCCGAAGCGATTTCGTCGGGATTTTGTTTTTTATTACCCTCCTAACCTGCAAGATCAAGCAACCCTATTCATCGATAAGTTTTCGTCTACAAAATAGTGACGCTATCCGGCAAGGATAGTGACGGTATATGTCCGGGATAGCAACGGTATCGTTGTCATATACCGTCACTATTTTTTCGCTTGCATGGACCCTTAAACCTACTATATAGTCTATACTAATAATACTCTCTGTTTAACCCATAACAATGCGACAGACTTAAATCCCATATAAATAAAAAAAACGAGCTAATTCTTTTTATAGAACCACTCGCCACCGCATCAGAAAAGCCTAAAGGCTTTTCCATAGTACCTCAAATTTCCTGAAAACTAATCTTCTTTTTACCTAAAAACGTCTTACCTATTGTTATCCTTTTACCTTCTATTAAAAACTTATCCTATTGAACTAAACTAAAAAACTTTTAATACCTTAAACTGTCTAATCTAATACCTCTATTTAATATTTTCTTTTACCTTATAAACTAACAGCAATTTCTCAACTGCTTTGCAAAGGTACGAATATTTTTCGTGTGCGCAAACGGTTTTATATTTTATAACACTTCCGCAGGCTATAAGTCTTTCACATCGCTCAATGCAACCAGCTTATTTACAATAGCATAGATAGTCAAACCGGCAGCACTATGTATTTGCAATTTTTTGCTAATATTTCTCCGGTGTGTAATCACCGTATGAATCGACAAAAAAAGCTTTTCCGCTATTTCCTTATTTGTCATTCCCTTCACCACACAGATAACGATTTCCTTTTCCCGCTGGCTAAGCGTATCCTGATTATCCATCCCTTCTTCTTCAGAAACCACATTCAGCAAACCCGCAATTTTCTTAGAAAGAGTTTCCAAATCATCGAATATTGAAATAGACTCATCATACTTACCCAATAATGAAGCATCTACAAAAGAAGTAACCAACGCTATTAAACGTATCCTTTTACCAGATATTTCTTCTCGAAACTTAGCTACATCAAAGTAATCACCAAAAGCAGGATTGACAATCAACATCTCGGGACATTGCGTCCGGACGCAATCGTGCAAAGCTTCAACAGACAACAATTCTATTGGTTGCACTTTTACGTTAGAAAGACGCTTCAATGCAGCAGTCAACCCACCACGAATAATTACAGAGGTCTCTGCAATAGCTATTCGAACAACTTCGTTATTTTTCATTTTCCCTAATCCTCCTTTCCAAATTCAGAATAGCAGGAACAAAAATATAGTCCTCAACCTTGCAATGAGATTCCAGTCCGGCTTCACAAGCATATATGTCGAAAAGAGCCGCGTTCAGAAGATTCTCATTTGCTTTGGCAGGGCAATATTTTATAATGATATTTTTTAGTTCTGTCAACTTCTCCCCTACCTGATCGTGATGTTTGGAAAAGGTACTGATCTGATAGTTTTTGGGAGCATTTCCCTTAATCAATGAATCGACATACTTAAAGACGGTTTTCTCTTCATAATCCATGTGCTTACGCACTTCTCGTGTATATTCATCAAAAAACTTGAGAATAAGAAAAGCTACATCGTCCTGCGAACAATCAATTGCCTCGATCAATTTACGACGAATAGCCGGAAGAGAAAAATCAAGAAAATAAATATGTGCCTGCCGCAGATAATCAATCAATGCAGGTATGGAAATATCATCTTTATCCCCATCGAGCCGGGAAAAGCCTTCAGCCATAAAGTTGACTACAATCAGAAAAGTCCGACAGTCCACTCCATTTAGTTCACAAACTTCTTTGACTGTTTTGTCACCAAACCCCAATGAAAGCCCAAAACGACTCATCACTTGCAACAAAGAATAATTATCGCTGATGAGATCGATCATCTTATCAGTCGGCTTGTATTTCTGTAAATTATCCATCATACCTATGTATATTAGAGAGTACAAAGAAACGGAATATTTTGCTGAAATGCAATCATCATTTATAGGTATTTTAAATCATCATTTATTGGCAAATACTAATTATACGCTACTATTTTGTGGCACAACTTTAGGCAAGCTAGTCTTTTTTTAGTAATTTTGTCGCTATCTATTTGTAATTAGTAACTCATAATTTTATATTTAATAAAATGGCAAACGAACTCGAGCTGAAATACGGCTGCAACCCCAATCAAAAGCCTGCCCGTATCTTCATGAAAGAAGGAGAACTCCCCATCGAAGTATTGAACGGACGTCCCGGTTATATCAATTTGTTGGATGCGTTCAACAGTTGGCAATTAGTGAAAGAACTGAAAGAGGCTACCGGACTGCCGGCTGCCGCTTCTTTTAAACATGTCAGCCCTGCAGGTGCTGCTGTTGCGGTAGAAATGAGCGACACGCTGAAAAAGATTTATTTTGTGGACGACATGAAACTGTCTCCATTAGCTACAGCATACGCCCGCGCACGTGGCGCAGACCGTATGTCATCTTACGGAGACTTTATCGCATTGTCCGACACCTGTGATGAAGAAACAGCACGCATCATCAACCGTGAAGTATCCGACGGCGTCATTGCTCCTGACTATACTCCCGAAGCACTGGAGATTCTGAAGAATAAAAGAAAAGGAACCTATAATGTAATAAAGATAGATCCTGCATACCGCCCGGCTCCTATCGAACACAAAGATGTATTCGGAGTGACTTTCGAACAGGGAAGAAACGAATTAAAGATCGATGAGAGTCTTTTGAAAGAGATGCCTACGCAGAATAAGGAAATTCCGGCTGATGCGAAACGCGACTTAATCATTGCCTTAATCACTTTAAAATATACGCAATCCAATTCGGTGTGTTATGCCAAAGACGGGCAGGCAATCGGTATTGGCGCAGGCCAACAGTCACGCATCCACTGTACGCGTCTGGCAGGAAATAAAGCAGATATCTGGTATTTACGCCAACATCCGAAAGTGATGAACTTGCCATGGATTGAAAAAATCCGTCGTGCAGATCGTGACAACACTATCGACGTTTACATCTCGGAGGATTATGACGATGTATTGGCAGACGGCGTTTGGCAGCAGTTCTTCACAGAAAAGCCGGAAGTGCTGACACGTGAAGAAAAACGGGCATGGCTGAATACGATGACAGGTGTAGCTTTAGGATCGGACGCTTTCTTCCCATTCGGAGATAATATAGAACGCGCGCATAAAAGCGGTGTCAGCTACATTGCACAACCGGGTGGTTCCGTACGTGATGACCATGTGATTGGAACTTGCGACAAATATAATATGGCAATGGCATTTACAGGCATCCGCCTATTCCACCATTAACAATATCGACTATTTTTATTCCATATATCCCCATTTATAATGAGAATGAGACAAATCTTCCATTATAAATGGGGATTTCCTATTTCTTCAAGCCCCTCTATCTTTGCAGCGTTACATTTAAAAACGAATCAAAGATGAATAAAATTGGTGTATTTTATGGTTCCACAACCGGAACAACAGAAGACCTTGCCCGTCGAATTGCAGAGAAATTAGATGTACCATCGGCAGATGTATTTGATGTATCCAAGCTAACAGAGGCATTAGTCAATGAATATGACGTATTGGTGCTCGGCTCTTCCACTTGGGGAGCAGGCGAACTTCAGGACGACTGGTACGATGGAGTAAAAGTTTTAAAGAAATGTGATTTATCTCATAAGTCTGTAGCCCTGTTCGGTTGTGGCGATTCTGACTCGTATAGCGACACCTTCTGTGACGCAATAGGCATTCTTTATGAAGACTTGAAAGATACCCATTGTAAATTCTGTGGAGCAACAGACACCGCAGGCTATACCTTCGATTCTTCTATTGCTGTCGTAGACGGTAAGTTTGTAGGTCTTCCGCTTGACGAAGTCAACGAAGATAGCAAAACAGACGAACGTATCAACGCATGGGCTGAACAAGTGAAACAAGAAATTAGCTAATTTTACCTTAACATAAAAAGAATACTTTGCATCATGGCAACTGAAAGAATCCTCCCCGGCGAAATCCGAATTTTTCTTAATCATATTTATGAGTTTAAGAAAGGCGTACGCAACATGGTACTTTACACAATGAGTAAAGAGCACGAAGAATTTGCCATCCGCCGATTGAAAAATCAAAAGATCAGTTATATGATACAGGAAGTAGGTACCAATAAAATCAACCTGTTTTTTGGAAAGGCAGAATGTATGGAAGCCATGCGGCACATCATCATCCATCCTTTAAATCAACTGACTGCCGAAGAAGATTTTATTTTAGGAGCCATGCTGGGATATGACCTATGCCAGCAATGCAAACGATATTGCAGTAAAAAAGAAGGTATAAAGATGGCAGTTTAAGCGATAACCTTAGCATAAGTTTAGCTTTGTTTGTATGTAGTTTGTCTTGAGTGGAATCGTTTCTTTAAAAATAGGTATCCATTAAAACATTTTCCAATGGAAACTTGTTGTATAAGAAACGATTCACTCAATTATAACAAAATCAAACATTGCAATGAAGCAGCAACAAGAACAACTTACCGCCTATACACTGGCCGGTATTTTCACCCTTTCATTACGACTTATTGTTGGTTGGACTTATTTTTCAGCCTTTTGGCGGAGACTCGTCCTCGAAAACAAACTTATCCCGGATTCTACCGGATACATTGGAAAGAAGTTCAATCATTTCCTACCTAATTCCATAGGAATCAAACCCATCATCGAATATCTCGTCAGCACCCCCGATTTACTTTGGTGGGCGATGGTTATCTTTACTATCATTGAAGGTGTTGTCGGATTACTCTATATGCTTGGTTTCTTTACCAGATTAATGAGTATCGGCGTATTCAGTCTTGCATTCGGCATTCTGTTGGGTTCCGGCTGGTTAGGAACAACCTGTCTTGATGAATGGCAAATAGGTATTTTAGGCGTATCCGCAGGATTCACCATTTTCCTGTCCGGCGGCGGAAAATACTCTTTGGATTATCTGCTACAGCCCCAACTATCCAAAAATAAATGGCTGGTATGGGTTACTTCCGGCGAACTTCCATTGTCTATCAAGCGATTCAGTAAAGTAGCAATCGGCGGTGCAGCCATATTGTTCATACTCACCCTATATACCAACCAGGTTTTTCATAATGGCGTATGGGGACCACTACATAACAAATCAGTAAAACCCAAAATTGAGATATCAGATGCAAATGTCAATAACGGAGCCCTGTCTTTTAAAGTATATCGTGTTGAGGGTGCCGATGTATACGGCTCATTTCTTATTGGCATTACTCTTAAAGACACAAGTGGAAAAGTGATACTTCAAAAGAATGGAGAAGACCTTGCATTATTCCCTCTCACTAATATAAAGAATGATTATATAGCTAAGGTAGTCCCTGGTAAACATAGCCTTATCATCCCATTGGGCAGCAAAGCTACTTTGGCAATTAGAGATAACAGTTTGCAAAATCTTCCCGAAGGCCAGTATGAATTAATATTGACCGACATTAGTGGAATTACTTGGAATAAAAACATCACAATCGAGTAAATCCGGCCTACTCTACAAACGGATCATAGACAAAGGTGTATATCAGCAAAATTTATTCGGCTGGCATACACCTTTATTCTTTTATTTTACCAAAATAACAGGTTTTATCTTCTCAAGCACTCAAAATTACCTACATATACTGAATTTTAGAAATTACTATGCCTAGTATTGGGTATTGCCATATCTTTAACCTCATATAACTTTGCAGCCGATAAAATTATTAAAAAAATGAGAAAAATAACTGCAATCATTATTCTTTGTTTCCTACATTCTCTCACACTTCCGGCACAGGAAACTAAAGAAAAGTCTAAAAACCGTAAAACTTCTTCCACAGAAGAATATACTAAATTCCGTTTCGGAGGGTATGGAGAAATGGCGGCGAGCTATAAAGATTATAATTTCAATCGTTTTACTCCCAATGGTTCCGGTAAACTTAATCGTGGAGAGATTTCCATTCCACGTTTTGTATTAGCCTTTGATTATAAATTCTCCTCCAAATGGGTATTGAGTACCGAAATCGAATTTGAATACGGAGGTACGGGATCTGCTCGCGAAATTGAATGGTTTGAAGAGAACGGCGAATATGAAACAGAGATTGAAAAAGGCGGTGAAGTAGCTTTGGAACAATTTCATATCACCCGTCTCATTAATAAGCACATCAATCTGCGTTTCGGACACATGATTGTACCGGTAGGATTGACCAACAACCATCATGAGCCTATTAATTTCTTTGGAGTTTACCGCCCGGAAGGTGAAACAACGATATTGCCTTCCACCTGGCATGAAACAGGTATCGCCGTATTCGGTGAAATTGGACGGTTTGATTATGAACTTCAATTAGTCAATGGGCTTGATCCACAAGGATTCCGCAGCGAAGACTGGATAAAAAACGGCAGACAAGGAGCATTCGAAGTCAACAATTTCACCAGTCCGGCTTTTGTAGCCCGCGTAAACTACCATGGGGTAAAAGGATTAAGAGTAGGTGCTTCTTTCTATTATAACCAGACAGCAAAGAACGGAACTAAGCCTTGGAGAAATACAGGTTATAAATTTCCGGTAACCATTGTAACCGGTGATTTGCAATACAAAGGCTTTAATAACAACCTGATTGTACGCGGAAATGCCGTTTATGGAAACCTAGGAGCGAGCGGAGCTTTAACCACAATCAACAACAGTTCTTCAGCAGCTTCCGGTTACCCTAACACAACAGTAGCACAAAATGCAGTCAGCTACGGGGGTGAAGCAGGATATAATATAGGTTCTTTCTTCCATTCTAAAGCTCCCCGTATCTATCCTTTTATTCGTTATGAATATTACAATCCGATGGAAAAGACAGAAGCTAACACAGGTTTGTTGGCCGACAAACGTTTTCAGGTATCAGCCGTAACAGCTGGATTGAATTACTACGCTCTACCCAATCTAGTAATTAAAGCAGACTACACCCACCGCTCCATAGGAGGTGGAAAATATAATGACGAAAACTTAGTCTCTGTAGGCATAGCCTATATTGGTTGGTTTATCAAAAAATAAATATAATTTTTAATAGCAATGAAAATGAAAACATGGAAATTTCTGCCTATAATGGCAATGGGAGTATGTATGGCGATGACCTCTTGTAGTGAAGATTCTAAAAAAGAAGATGTTTCACCCAACCCATTTGCGGGTTTTAATACCCCGGACAGTGGCACTGCAACAGATGATGAATTAAAGGCTGCGGTTGCAACGTATGTAGATGATGTAGTGATTCCTACTTATCAAGATATGTACAATAAAGTAACCGCATTAAACACGGCAGTACAAAAGTTATCAACGTCCTCCAGTGATAATGATGTAGCCAATGCAGCAGACGCTTGGGTTGCAGCACGTAAACCCTGGGAAAAAAGTGAAGCTTTTCTATATGGTCCGGCAGATTTGAATAAGCTCGATCCTAGTCTGGATAGCTGGCCTTTGGATAAAGGAGGTATTGATGCAATTCTACAGTCCGGAAATTGGGAAGACGCTGTCGGAGGAGACGTAGACGACGGTGATGATGCACCAGCCGATGCACCACAGAACTTGCGTGGTTTCCATACTGCCGAATATTTATTGTTTGAGGATGGTGAAGCAAAAAAAATCACAGACCTGGATGCTAATAAAATAGGATACCTCAAGGCTGTTGTCGGACGTATGTCAAAAGACACAGAGCTTTTGTTAAAAGGTTGGACAGAAGGTAAAAATCTGGAGAACGGTGCCTATAAAGATGCAATGAAAGCACCTAACGGAACTTACTCTATAAGCAATATCAAACAATCTGTTGCAATGATACTAAACTCTGACAATGGTGCAGAAGGAATTGCCAATGAAGTAGGTGCAACGAAAATCGGAGATCCGGTAGATAAGTGGAACAGCGGAGATAAAGAAGGTGGTGTATTAGCCGTAGAATCCTGGTATAGCTGGAACTCTTTAGATGATTATACTGATAACATTTACAGCATCCGTAATGCTTACTATGGTAGTTTAGACGGAACTGTTGCCAGTGCAAGTCTGTGCTCTATCATGAAAAAAGTGAACCCGACATTGAACGACATGGTTGTTAAGCAGATTCAGGAAACAATCACAGCAATCAATGACATACCTCACCCCTTCCGTAACAATTTAGGCGCTACTACTGAAGTTAAGAATGCTCAAAACCAATGCGCATTTTTATGCAGTGGTCTGGCTTTAGTCCGCGGAAAATTAGCAGGAGAATAAACAATATTAATTATGATGACTAAGTTCTTTCTTTTAGGAAAGCCGGTTATCAAAGCATTACGAGGAGGACTCCCAAGGCGATTGGGAAGAATCCTCTTTGTTGCGATAAATATAGGCTTCCTGCAAGGTTGTGATCATGATGCTTTCGACGGCATTATTTATAAGCCAAACGGAGAAATAGCAAAACCGGAGGAATTATCAGCCGGTATTTCCACTATTTTTTCTACCGTAAGTGGCGCTTATGACACCAATGCAGACTGGGTCACCGGTGAATTATTAACACGTTTCAATCGTGGCGATGGTTTGTATGACAATTCTCGTGGAGTAGGTACAGGCAGCGGTAATGGATTAGGACCTATTTTTGGAGGCTATTCCTGCGGAGCTTGCCATAGAAACACAGGACGTACTACTCCGGCATGGGTCACAGGTGGTTCCGGTGCAGGCTTTTCATCTATGCTGGTTTATATTACACGCAAAACCGGAGGATATTTCCCCGAATATGGCCGTGTATTACATGACCAGTCCATTTATGGCGTAAAAGCCGAAGGCAAAATAAAGATAACCACTACTACCGAAAAGTTCAAGTTTCCCGATGGAGAAGAATATGAATTAATAACTCCTCATTATGAAATAACAGATTGGTATGATTATGAAATAAAGCCCGAAGATCTGATTATTTCGGTACGTGCCCCCTTGCGGCATGTCGGCATGGGTCAGATGATGGCACTTAACCACGATGAATTGAAACAGTTGGCAGCTCAAAGTAACTATCCCGAATACGGCATTAGCGGACGCCTGAATTATGTGACGGAAAAAGGAAAATATGACATTGGAATATCCGGCAACAAAGCCAACCATCAGGATTTAACAGTAGAACTGGGATTCTCTTCGGATCTGGGGGTAACCAATGACCGTTTTCCACATGAAGTGGGCGAAGGACAATCACAAATGATGGGATTTGCCAACCAAGGTGTAGAGATTTCGACCCGTGACATGGAAGATGTCGATTTATATATGCAGACATTGGGAGTTCCTGCACGCCGCAACGTGGATGACGAAACCATCAAACATGGAGAGCAAATGTTCTATCAAGCAAAATGCCATTTATGCCATACCGTTACTTTACATACCCGCCCGCGAGGCAGCGTATTACTGAACGGAACTCAACTACCGGCTGGGCAATCAGATCATTCATCCCTACTCCGACTTCTTATTACACGACATGGGACAAGGATTAGCTGACGATTACCCTAGCGGCCTGGCGCGGTTGCGAATGGCGTACTACTCCATTATGGGGAATCGGCCTGCAGGAAATTGTCAACGGACATACCTATTTCCTGCATGACGGACGGGCACGTAACCTGACAGAAGCCATCATGTGGCATGACGGCGAGGGAGCCGCTTCACGTTCCATTTTCTCCCGCATGTCGAAAGAAGATCGCGCAGCCTTACTAACATTCTTGAACAGTTTATAATATAATCAGCAACAACAATGAAAAAAAAATATCTAGCACTCGCGCTCACTGCATTTCTGTGCAGCCACTCTTATGCTCAAGATTCAAATGCAAAAGAAATCGATGATAAATATGTAGAGAATGATGTTGTTTCGCTGGCAGGAAAGAAAGGTTTTTCTTTTTCTACCAAAGCCGGTGATTTCTTATTCAAGCCCTATGCCTTAGTTCAAACCAGCCTCTCTTTCAACCGATATGACGATCAAGGTTTGGAAAGCCTTTATGCACGTAACTGGGCAAACAGTGGTTTTGCTATTCCGAACGCAATACTCGGATTTACAGGCAAGGCATTCGGGAAAGTTACATTCAATTTATCACTGAATGCGGCAAAAAGCGGTGCCGCCTTATTGCAACAAGCCTGGTTTGATGTAGCGCTCAAAGAATCATTCCGTATTCGTGTCGGGAAGTTTAAAACGCCGTTTATGCATGCCTATCTGACCACACTGGGGGAAACATTATTTCCGGTGTTGCCCAGTTCCGTGGCAGGTGGCGTATTAATGCCCTATGACATCAATGCTGTGAAGCCGAGCATAGCTACCGGCTTCGACCTGGGTGTTCAGATACATGGTTTGATTAACGGAAAATGGAATTATCAGTTAGGTATTTTCAATGGCACAGGGATTGATGTCAATTCGGCAACCAAAGGAATGTGTGATGATCATAAATGGCTGCCCCAACTGCTTTACTCCGGTCGCCTGGTATATATGCCCAAAGGTGAAATGCCAGCCACACAAGGTAATCCGAACAATCTGAAAGAAGATAAAATGCAATTCGGTGTATCTACATCTTATAATGCCGAGGCCGAAGATCATAGTAGCAGCGATTGGCGTATAGGTGCAGAGTTTGCCATGGTAAAGAACCGTTTCTACTTTGCAGCCGAAGGTTATTACATGAATATGCATTTCACAGAAATCATGCATAAAGACAAAGACCTGAATTACTGGGGAGCTTATACACAGGCCGGTTATTTTGTAACTCCTAAATTACAGGCTGCTCTCCGTTATGATATATTCGATCGCAACGGGACAGACGAAGGCGGTTTGTTGAATATGCCTGCCATCGGAGCCAATTACTACTTTGTCGGTTCTAATTTAAAACTTCAGATGATGTACCAATATCTGGGCAGAACCGGTCATGACACGCAGACTGATCGTGATAATGATGGAGTGGGACTATCACGCCATAGCGTTACCGCTATGTTACAATTCACTTTCTAATGTATAGGAGGAGGAATCTGTCTATGAATAAAAGACTCAACTATTTATTGATAACCTGTGCCTGCCTAAACCTGTGTTCAGCTTGTGATGAAGGTAAAATCTATCCGGATGACACGATTGACAGTGGACGTACGGCTACTGTAACACTTCATTTCACCCATCTGGATGCTTGGCCGCAGAAAAACAATATGTCATTAATCTCCTTAGGTGAGGACGGAGTTACTCCCATATTGGTTAAGCGCATTCTGGAACCATCTAGCGAGGCAGAAGCTGTAACTGTAACATTAAACAACTTAAACGGAAACACGCGTAGTATTGCCGTAGCCGTTATCACGTCCGGAATGTCTTTGGTGCATGCGTATCAGTCATTTCCCGTAAATGCGTCGGATGAATCGCTGACTTTACCAGAGACAACAATCGAAGTGGCTTCATTCAGCCGCATCCAAACGCAAGTTTTCAATGCCAAATGTGTGATGTGTCATGGAGGAAGTACAACAACAGCCGGAGATTTGGATCTGACGGCAGCCAAAGCCTATCAATCACTGATTAATGTAAAAGCTCCCCATTCTGCGAAAGGAAAGAATTATGTCACTCCTGGAGATTTAAACAACAGTTATTTATTAGATGTATTAGAGCACGATAATCACATCGATATATTCAATGGAGCTGAACAACGTGAAGTTCGCGCTTTGATTCGGACATGGATCAAAGCAGGAGCCGAAAACAATTAACTTGTAACAGAAATTTTTGATATGAACAGCAAAAAACAACAACCCTTGAAATCAGAAAAGACTTTAGCAGAAATATTTAAATACGAAGTGGCAGACGGTGTTTCCGAGTATCATTTAATGATTCACGCAATCCAGCCGGAATCCACTTATGAAGAACAATTAAACGCCATTATAGATACATACTACCAATTACGGGAAAAAGAACTGCAAGGGACCGTCGCCATTTTCAAACGATACTTTTTGAGCGACGCTTCCAATCAGGCAGATACCTTGTTGGCACTTACTGCTGAAAGCTCGGATTGCGCACTTTCTATCGTAGAACAGCCACCATTGAATGGAACCAAAGTAGCAGTATGGATTTACCTTCAGACGAAAGTACAGACACAAATGCTGCATAATGGTCTTTTCGAAGTCAAGCATGGACCCTACCGTCACCTTTGGGGTGGCAGCTCTTTCAATCGGGCAGCCAACTCCGAATACCAAACCCGGCTACTATTAAACGACTATGTTATGCAGCTCATTGAACAAGGTTGCAAACTAGCCGCCAACTGTATTCGTACCTGGTTTTTCGTACAGAATGTGGATGTGAATTATGCCGGAGTAGTAAAGGCACGTAACGAAGTATTCGTTACCCAGAACCTGACGGAAAAGACACACTATATCTCCAGCACAGGTATCGGCGGACGCCATGCTGACCCCAAAGTACTTGTACAAATGGACACGTATGCCGTTGGCGGAATCAAACCCGAACAAATTCATTTCCTTTATGCGCCAACACATTTGAATCCCACCTATGAGTATGGTGTCAGTTTTGAACGTGGCACGTATGTAGATTATGGAGACCGGCGCCAAGTATTCATCTCCGGAACAGCAAGTATTAATAATAAAGGCGAGGTGGTATATCCGGGAGAGATCCGTAAACAGACAGAGCGGATGTGGGAAAATGTAGAGGCTTTACTGAAAGAAGCAGAATGTACATTTGATGATATGGGACAAATGATCGTGTATCTGCGTGACATAGCAGATTATACCATCGTCAAAGAAATGTACGACAAACGTTTTCCTTGTACCCCTAAGGTATTTGTACATGCGCCGGTATGCCGCCCGGGATGGTTGATCGAGATGGAATGTATGGGAGTAAAAACCTGTGAAAATAAGGAATACGCTCCCTATTAATATCATTAAAAAGATATGCCGTTGAAAAGATTACTTATCATTTTATACATCTGTCTGATAGGATTACTTGCCGCAGCCACTTTCATAGAGCAAGCATACGGGACAGAGTTTGTAGAAAGAAATATATATCACACAATCTGGTTTTGTTGTTTGTGGGGAGTTATTGCTGCAATAGGGGTTGTTGCCCTCATCCGACGTTCCTTATGGCGGCGACTTCCCGTTTTGCTGTTTCATGGCTCCCTCCTCGTTATCTTGGTGGGGGCCATGATTACATTTATCTATGGCGAACAAGGATATATGCATTTACGTCCGGATACAGTAAAAAGCAGCTTTCATTCGCCACAGGGCGACAAGAACATTCATCTGCCATTCACGATGAAGCTAGATAGTTTCCGGGTAGAGTATTATCCGGGGACAAAAGCTCCCGCCGATTATGTCAGTCATATCAGCTATTCACTTCCCGGTCAGAAAGATTCCGTGCACAACGAATGTATCTCAATGAACCGTATCTTTACTACACAAGGCTTCCGATTTTATCAGTCCTCATTTGACGAAGACGGTCAAGGAAGTTGGCTGACAGTAAATTATGATCCATGGGGTACAAGAGTGACCTATAGCGGCTACATTCTACTGGGCATCTCTATGATTTTACTACTATTTTGCCGTCAGGGAGAGTTTCGTAAGTTACTAAATCATCCCCTATTGAAAAAAGGAGGATTATTTATCTTATTCCTTTTCTACCTGACAGGAACAATGCAGGCACAGCAAACACCTCTTCGTGTATTAAACAAAATACAAGCAGACAGCTTGGCACAACAACAGGTTATTTACCATGACCGGGTAGTACCATTCAATACACTGGCAAGAGACTTCGTCAAAAAACTGACAGGAAAAATCTACTATAAAGGATTGACTCCCGAGCAAGTTATAAGCGGTTGGATTCTTTACCCGGATTCATGGAAGAATGAACCTATGATATACATCAAAAGTCCCGAACTGCATCATTTACTCGGTTTGGAATCTTCTTACGCACGCTTGACCGATTTATTTGACGGTCCAGTCTACCGTCTTCAGAAAACCTGGCAACAAGAACAGGGAAAAAGTAGCAAACTCGCCAAAGCCATCCAGGAAACGGATGAAAAAGTGGGACTGATCCTGATGGTGGAAAAAGGAACATTCATCCAGCCATTACCCACTGATGGTAGCGTGCAACCTCTCTCCGAACTGGAAGTGAAAGCCGAATTACTCTACAACCGGATTCCGTTCAGCAAGATTCTTTTTATGATAAATCTGTCATTGGGAGTGTTGTCTTTCATGCTTCTACTTCATAACAGCCTGCAAAGAAATACACCCTCGCCCAAAGCCAAAACGATTTCCCGCACAGCAGGAACGATCTTTTCTGTTGCACTCTATCTTGCTTTCATATTCCATTTAGCAGGATATTGCCTGCGCTGGTATATTGGCGGACGTGTTCCTCTTAGCAACGGTTATGAGACAATGCAGTTCATGGCACTCTGCATCCTCTTGATAGCCTGTCTGCTCCATCGAAGATTCTCATTTATACTTCCATTCGGATTCTTGCTCTCCGGCTTTGCGTTGTTAGTCTCTTATCTGGGACAGATGAATCCCCAGATCACCCCATTAATGCCGGTGCTCGTCTCTCCGTGGCTAAGTATTCATGTTTCATTGATTATGATGTCTTATGCCCTATTGGCATTCATCATGCTAAACGGAATACTGGCATTATGCCTCCGAAAAAAAGAATCGGAAAACAATGTCTCCGGAAACGACGCTGTACAAGACAACCGGATAGAACAGTTGACGCTAGTCAGCCGTTTGCTACTCTACCCTGCTACGTTCTTTTTAGGGGCAGGCATCTTTCTGGGAGCAGTTTGGGCAAACGTTTCCTGGGGAAGATACTGGGCGTGGGACCCGAAAGAAGTATGGGCGCTGATCACTTTCCTGGTATATGGAGTAGCATTCCATTCACAAAGCCTGCGCATTTTCCGCAAACCACTATTCTTCCATATCTATATGATTCTTGCTTTCCTGACTGTCTTAATGACCTATTTCGGAGTAAATTATGTTCTTGGGGGGATGCATAGTTATGCAAATTCCTAAACCACTATATATAGCTAGTAACCGATAGAAGAATACCCATTTTAGGGGATTGCGGGAAAAGCGGAAAGCCCCTATCTTTGCAGTATCAGAATTAAATTAATTAGTCATAATTATATTACGTAGCCACATTAGGGATATTCAGTAAATGTTCCTCTTTCTAAAAAATCAAGAGAAAAGCTTTGCTTTACGTGAGCTTTTCTCTTGATTTTTTCGTTCAACTCTCAGTCTTCTATCTTTTTGTAGAATATTGTTTACATATTATTATTTTTCCTTCCACCCATGCATTATGTACATGTCTTTTTTAGGGGAAGTTAAAACCTCTCCTGTTTTTCCTGTTATTTTAGTTAGATTATGCTGCCTTTCTTTTTTTCTTTTCGACCTTTTCTATCATACATACCGCATTGGCTGTATGTATCCCAAAGAAACCAAAGTACTTCCGTTTTCCTGTTTCTAGCTTTTATCCTGGCCAGTGAGTAATGTTGTTTCTGCGTTCCAAAACTTCCTTCCAGGCGGGTAGCTCTTTCACGGCTGAGTTCCGACCGTAAGATTTTCCGAAGCGGCTCATCTTTGGCAGCTCTGCCCTTACGCTTAAAGGAAGTACTTATATGATATTTTGTACAAAATTTCCGGTTGGCATTATTGGCATAGATTGAATCCGCCGCAAGCGCCTTAACCCTAACCCCGGTCAGTTGTTGTTGCAGATGAATACAGTCTTTCAAACGTACTCCTTCGTTAAAAGCCTTAAAGGAGATATGTTCTATAAAGGAGATTCCGTCTATCTGTATATTGTTGACTTTGGCTCCGAATTCAACGGATTTGGTTTCCTTGCCTCTGATAATGGGGCGAAGGTAATGCCGGTCGATACTCACGATACGGTTGGACACTTTTTTGCCTGCAAATAAATTCTTCCCTTGCTCAAGGACTGTCTGTATGACCGAGAAACGTCTTTGGTAATCAGAGGATAGTGTAAGCCTGTTCCTGTAGGAAGATGAAGCAGCTCCAGCTGGTCAAGTAACTTTTCCAATAACTGAAGTAACCTTCGTGTAATCATACGAGTCTGTGATTTCTTGCGTTTACGCAGTTTGCTATAAGCAAGATAGGCACGGCGTACATCAAGATACTTGTTACGGGACGTTGTATGTGCAAGGTCTGGCAATGTTTGCACAGATGACGATGAAGCCATACAATACCTTCCCATAAGAGTTTGGTATCAGTAGGGAAACGCAGATGACTTTCATAACAGGTGGCATCGGTCATACAGACATGAAGGTTCTCAAGATAAGGTGTCCAATGCTCGGCAAGAATGAGCTGGAGGGACTCAACGTCAAGGCGATCCGCTAGTTCCTGACGAATTGCACTAACGATTTTAGGATTGGTTAGTGGATGAAGCGGATCAATCTGAACACCACAAAATAACTGGTAATGAATATTACCGTTTAAATGCTCAATCAGTTGTGCATCGGAAAAGTTGGTATAGGACTTCAAGACCATCAAGGCTATTTTACCTTCGGGAGAAAAATAACCCAAAAGGAGAGGACTTCAAATGCATTTGTCGGGCCAGTTCCGAGAAAGGGAACAGAGAATGGAGGCGACCTAATTCACTCGTTGCAAAACTTTGACGATATTTTTTAAGCATATCGAACTCGGTAAAACCTAAACAAGGTTCGATTTCTGAGATTTTTTGTATCTTTACCATGTGTTTTTATTTTTAATTACCCCCGTTTTGGCCGTCAAACCGTTTTTTGGGGGGAATGCTTAAAGATACAAAAAAGGCAACTAACTCGCAATGAATTAGTTGCCTTAAATTTTATTATTTTAGGAATATCCCACATTAAAAATACATAGAAATCGGCCGAAGTGATTCACCCGCATTTCTTTTATTTGGTTGTTAAGTTAGAAAAAACCATATAATGTATTCATTTTGGAATATGAATAGATGACATATTCTAAAAGAGGCAAGGACGTCCGGCTTGTGAAAGCCGGACGTTTTTTTATATCAGTAAGAGAATAAAGTAAGAGAGCTCATGCATTCATGAGCTCTTTCCAACCAGCCGTTTCGAAAACGATATACTCCGCTATAAATTTCTCCATCTCCTCCTTCTTCACAGGATGCAACACCAACTCTTCGAGTAAGGCAAACAACCATACCGTATTCAAGTGAATGAAAAAATTGGTTATTGCTATATTGATATGCGGATATTTCTGTTTCATTCCTTGAAAAAAGACAGAAATCGTACGCGTCATCAAATCCGTATATTCGGAACGGAAGTTCTCCAAAACAGAACCTTGTGCCTGAAAAAGCAGCAGCCGTAAACGGTCACGATGTTCAGAGACTAATCTGATATATTCCCGTACAGATGTTTTCTGGTAATCCGAATCCATAAAGACATCGATTGTCATCTGATCGGCATCATGATTATAAATCATAGCATACAGATCATTCAATACCGGTTTCAGAATCGTACGGAATATCTCATCTTTATTGGTGAAATAATGATAGATATTACTCACCGTCACCCCTGCCCTCGAAGCTATTTCACGCATAGAGGCATCCTTGTATCCCTTTTCCAGAAACACTTCTTCGGCTACCTTCAAGATTCGCTCTTGTATATCTCCCTTCAAAAACTGCATAGTATCACTGCTATTTATCCATTCATATTTGTAACCTGTCTGTTCACCATCCGGGCAAATATACCATTTTTCTTTTTCAATTCCTCCGGTGTTCCCATTTCAGCAACACTTCCATTCTCCAATACTACAATTTTGTCGGCATTGGCAACGGTTCGCATACGGTGCGCAATAATCAGTACTGTTTTGTTACGTACCAATTCCGATATGCCTGCCTGTATCTTGGTTTCATTTTCCACATCGAGCGAAGCAGTAGCCTCATCCAGCAAAACAATTGGAGCATCCTTCAACAAAGCGCGGGCGATGGAAATACGCTGCCGCTCACCACCTGACAATGTTTCCCCGTTCTCACCGATAATCGTCTGATATCCCTGCGGCATTTTAGTGACAAACTCATCACATTGTGCTAGGCGGGCAACTCTCCGGACTTCCTCATCCGTAGCATCCCGTTTGCCAATACGGATATTATCCATGATGGAAGCATTAAAAAGAACTACTTCCTGAAAAACAACGGAATAGTTCGTCAGTAACGTTTCAGGATCAATCCGGCTGATATCCTGTCCGCCGAGGGTAATCTTTCCCGACTGAATATCCCAAAAACGTGCTGCCAACCTGGCTGCCGTACTCTTGCCACTGCCCGAAGGACCCACCAAAGCTGTTTTTTCGCCTTGTCGGGCAGTAAAGGACAAGTTCTTCAATATTTGTTTTCCCTGCTCATAAGCAAAGTCTACCTGCTGAAACTCGATGTCATAGCCTTTAGGAGTAAAATCGGTAGTTCCATGCTGTACCGGCAATGCTTCCATCTCATTCATTCTGCTGATACGCACATCCAGATAGAACAAAGCGGCAATATTATTCATCACCTCGCTGATCGGAGCATATACACGCGAGCCGATCACCATAAATATAAGATAGGTAAACAAATCGATTGTCCCCGAAGCCAAGAGATTGGCACCGACGATAATGACGCTTGCCAAGCCGAGTTTCAATACACTTTGGGAACCGTTTACCAATATGCCGAGCACCAGTTCATTACGGGTCAGTACCTTTTCATAGGTATCGATGCTTGCATCCAATTTCTCCAGATAGTCCCTCTCCTGATTATAAGATTTTATCTCCTGAATAGTATCAAGTCCTTCTTGAATATGTTCAGTCACCATTCGCTTGTTCAGATAATTACTTTCATTGCTTTTCTGTATTTCCTTCTTCGAGAAAAGAAGAATTGCGGCGGCAAGCGGCACTACCCAGAACAAAGCAATCGTCAACTGCCAGTTATAAAATGCCATACCGACGGTAATAAGCAGAATGCTGATAATGGAAGCAAACAACTGGGGAACCGCATGCGAGAAAGTATGTTCGAGATCAGTGCAGTCATCCATAATCGTGGCGGTAAGGTCGGAAAGATTCTTTTCGCCGAAGAAAGCCAGAGGCAACTTGCGAAGTTTTTCCGCCAATGAGATACGCCGGTTCGCGCTCTCATCATAAACGGTGGTATAGGTGCTACGATATTGCAATACCGCAAATATATACATGACTATCATAAAGATAATACCGAGTATGCTATAGTAGAGAATACCATGCGTCACCGAAACCGAAGGCTGAAACACCGGACGAAGATATTCCTCAAGAAAGAGAAAAACAAATACCGCCGGCAACATCAATACAATATCTAGCAGTGTAGTGAAAAACACACCTTTACAGAAATCTTTTGCTCCTTTAGTTGAAAGGGCAAAACGTCTTTTTATTACTTCAATCATTAGAAACCTCCTTTCCTATTGTCCAGCGAACGGATTGCTGGTATTCATTCCACATATTATAATAGATACCTTGTTTTTCAAGCAGTTTGGCATGTGTGCCTTGTTCCGCAATCTTACCCTTGTCAATCACAAGAATATTATCGGCATCCGTGATGCTTGAAAGACGGTGGGCAATCATCAATACGGTTTTTCCTTTTGTCAGTTCTTTCAGGGCTTGCTGAATCAGATGCTCATTTTCGGGATCGGCAAAAGCAGTCGCTTCGTCCAGTACGATGATGGGGGCATTTTTCAGTATCGCACGTGCGAGCACGATTCGTTGTTGTTCCCCGCCGGAGAGATACGTTCCTTCTGTACCGATCTTTGTATTTAGTCCGAGCGGAAGTTTATTGATAATTTCCCGGCATTGTGCCATATCTACTGCCCGTTCCACTTCCTCCATTGTCGCGTTGGGATTACCATATTTGATATTTTCAAGCAAAGAAGTCTTAAATAGCTTTGTATTCTGAAACACAAAAGAAATATGTTTCATCAGTTCTTCAGGGGCGATTTCTCTTACATTGATGCCACCTATTAAAACCTTCCCTTCTGTTGCCTCCCAGAAACGGGGAACAAGACGGGCAATTGTCGTTTTCCCTCCGCCTGAAGCTCCGACAAGAGCTACTGTCCTTCCTTGCGTAATGGTGAAACTGATATCATCCACCGCCTTTTGATTAGCTCCCGGATAGCTGAAGGAAACCTTTTCGAACTGAATACTGAATTCCTTTACCGGTTGTGGATGCGCTACAACAGTCAGGTGCTCATAAGCAACCAGATTTTCAAGACGTCCGATGGCCTCACTCGCCTGCCCCAAAGCCTGATTGAGATACATACTTTTCATGATACTTTGGGAGAATACGGGAGTAATGAGAACAAATAGGAAGAAATTAAGTAATACCGATGCATAATTACCAGAATAACCGATCAGCAAAATAGCCAACGGAGCAAGGAAAAACACAAAGCCATTGATAATAACGGTATAGAGCGACATCGGCTTCTCCCACATTCGTGTATAGCCGAATACCATTTTATTATAATTCATGATACAGCGATGAAAGTTCTTGAAAGAGTAAATGGTCTGCTGGAAAACCTTCACTACGGGAATTCCTCTCACATACTCTACAGCTTCGGTATTCATTTCCTCCAGAGAAGTCATGTAGCTTTTCATAAACTGCCGTCCCTCCGCATTCATCATAAATCCCATAACCAGCATGGCAATAATTACAGGAACGATACATGCCAGACCGAGTATCCAGTCGAACATAAAAATCAGTATGACAGCTACCAACGGCACTAGAAAAGTAGCCGCAAGGTCGGGCAACTGATGTGCCAGAAAACTATGGGTAACCCCTGCATTGTCATCTATAATCTTACGGATACGTCCGCTCGTATTAATGTCAAAGAAACCGAGAGGCATACGCACTATCTGGCGCATGGCTTCTTTGCGCAAATTCGATTCAACCCGAAAAGCTGCAAGATGCGAAGACATCAAGGCGGCAAAATAAAGGACGATACTCGCCACGGCCATGCCTGCCGCCCACCAGGCATACGTCACCACATTACCGGAAGAGGTTATCTCTCCGTATTCAAGCAGTTCTCTCACAATCAGCCAAATAAGAATATAAGGCAACATGCCCGCCAGGGCACTTAGGGCAGACAGTAGCATTGCCGCAGGCAAAAGCACTTTCCGTTTACCCATGTAGTTCTGAAGTTTTTTCAATGTACTCATAACGTACGTTCAATCTATATTAAGTTCGACAATCATTTAACTTATCGCTTGTTTTCAAAAAAGAACAATATTCGAAATCGTTCAAAAAAAAAGAGAGCTTATATTTCTATAAGCTCTCTTCATCCCAGTCAATCCGGTGCATGTGCACCTTTGATATATGATTAATCTCGACTCGTCTCTCACTGATTCGCATAAGTTTTCAATTATTTTCTGCAAAGGTACCGCTCACCGGCAAGACGAGCAATACCTAAAAATAATGAAATTTGCTATTCAGACTATAACGAATAAGTAATGATTAAAACAACAGAATAGTTATTCATGTTTCAGCCACGTACTTGGCAATACTTCTTTTTCACCTTTTTCATTCACCAGTTCCATCTGCAATACGCCTCCGTTACAATCGAAGTAACGCACCTCTATCGGATGAAGCCCGGCTTTCAATGCCTTCTGCACAATAATCTCCACCGGCGAATGTGCTCCATCATTATCTCCCAACAATTCACCGTCGAGCATCAATGTGCTACCGTCGTCCGAAAGAAGGGCAAATGTATAGATACCATCGGCAGGAACTTCCAGATAGCCGGTCAACACCAGACCGATATTTCCTTTCACCTCTTCGGGGATAGATACCGATTCCACCACATACTCCCCTTTGACAGGAGCTGCTTCAATATCCGCACAAAGATTACCACGAAAATCGTGCCATACTGCTTTCAAGCCGGACTGCAAAGCAGCCGGAGCAGTCACCGCCTCCGCATAAGGAGCCTTTACATACTTGGTACGCACCACATCCGATGGAGAACCATCCGGACGGAAAGTACGGAAAGCAAAATCGGTAGTCTCCTCCACTTCCAAAGCACCGTCATAAAGAGCTGATTCCTTGGTAGGCATACTTCCATCTGTCGTATAGCGTATTTCAGTGCCGGGCAACGGGCAAGTCAAGTCAACTGCTGTTTCATCAATAAATGCATTCACTTTATAGAATCCCTGCAAATCGGGCACACGATAATTTACCCTCATCACATCCATCCGTTTAAACTGCGGAACAAGCTGACGATAAAACTCTTCGAGACTTGGTTTAGCAGCCGGCTCTGCCCAAGCTATTTCGCTCAATGCAATCATGCGGGGAACAATCAGATATTCAATGCGTTTCATAGTCGGAATCCATTCAGCCCAGAGATTAGCCTGTACACCCCAGATGTATTTCTTCTCTTCCGGTGATAACCGTTCATCCGCACACGGATCATACGCCAGTATTTTCTTTACTGAATTCTGATCCTGCGCATAATCAAAATAGAAATGTTCATTCGGACAAGCAATCACTTTCTGCTTTTGTGCGGTCGCCGTAGGCAACGCGTCTTTCGCCCAACTTCTCCACCATGTAATAGCAGCATCGGAAGATAATCCGTCGGTTACCACTTCATCCCAACCAATAAGTTTCTTTCCGTTGGCAAGGAAGAATTTCTCCATGTCACGTACAAACCATGCCTGAAGCTCTTCTACTGAACCCAGTTTTTCCGTACGAATACGTTTCTGACAGAGAGGACATTTCTTCCAGTTGGCTTTCTCCACTTCATCACCACCCATGTGCACATATTCATAAGGGAAAAGCTCGAAAATTTCTTTGAACACATTCCTACAAAACTCCAGCGTTGTATCTTTACCCGGACAGATAGGAGAAGAGAAGATTTCTCCCCATCCGATTAGTCCGTCGCATGCCAACTCCGGATATTGACTGATAGCCGCGAGAAAATGTCCCGGCATATCAATCTCGGGAATGACATCAATTCCTCTTTGCGTAGCATAGGCTACTATTTCTTTGATATCATCATGAGTGTAATAACCTCCATACAGCGTATCTCCTTCCACAATGCGTATCTTATCTTCCGGAATCAGGAAATCGGTATTATCTTCCTCTTTCGCACGTGCCATGCAGGTACGGTCGTGCTTATTAAACTCACGCCAAGCTCCTTTTTCGGTAAGCAGCGGGTATTTCTCAATCTCTATACGCCAACCCTGATCGTCAGACAAATGCCAGTGGAATTTATTGAGTTTATACAAAGACATCAGATCCAATACATGCTTCACCTCATTCTTATTCCAGAAGTGACGGGAAGCATCCAGCATAAACCCACGCCATTCAAAACGGGGTGCATCTTCTATTTGCACAACAGGGATTGAATAAGTTTGTTTCTCTCCCTGCACTTCTATCGCTGCAGGAAGCAGCTGGCGAATAGTAGTAATCGCAGAAATGATACCCGAATAGTCATTAGCCTCTACCCGGATATATTCCGGCGTAGACTGAAGTTTATAAGAACCGGACTTGCCACCGGTATCTTTCAACTGAAAATACATATCTACCTGATTCTTATCAGTAGTGACTTCCACAGAAGACGATATGACATTGCGGAGAATCTCCTGCAAATACCCGACTGCCGGAAACAACGACTGATCGGAAACTCCAATCTTCATTCCGTCTTTTAAAACAAACGAGCCCGACTGCTCGGTCAGACTAACAGGGGTAGGTAGGATTGCAATCTCTTGCTTGACGGTAGGCGTACAAGAAGAAAAAACACAAGCTGATACAATGAGTAAAGAACTACTTAGTTTTTTGAACATGCGGTTAACTATTTAATAAATGATTTGTCCTGTCTTTAATTGACCATCTATATATAATACAACTAAAACATAGAAACTACTAAAAACCCGGAAAAAGTTTTTTTGCGACTTGACGTCACAGACTCCTATAAATGTTTATCTTTGCTAGCCAATCGCAATCAAACAATTAATTATAAAGAGTCACTTCAATGTCAAGAGAGAATATCTTAATCAAAACCTCATGGATTAGCACCATTGGCAATGCAATCCTGTCCGCATCAAAAATCATCATCGGTTTATGGGCCGGTAGTTTGGCGGTAGTGGGCGACGGTATCGACTCGGCAACCGACGTCGTTATCTCTATCGTTATGATTTTTACGGCACGCCTCATCAACCGTCCTCCTTCAAAGAAATATGTATTCGGTTATGAGAAAGCGGAAGGCATCGCGACAAAGATTCTGTCACTGGTGATATTTTATGCCGGTATGCAAATGCTGATATCTTCCATTCAAAGCATCTTTTCAGATGAAGTGAAAGAGATACCATCGGCTATCGCTATCTATGTGACTATATTCTCTATTGTCGGCAAACTGATGCTGGCTTCGTACCAGTACAAACAGGGAAAGAAAATTGACAGCTCCATGCTGACGGCGAATGCGATAAATATGCGTAATGATGTTGTCATTTCGGCCGGAGTTTTATTAGGGTTGATTTTTACTTTTATATTCAAATTGCCGATACTCGATTCGATAACGGGATTGATAATCAGCCTCTTTATCATCAAGTCGTCCATCGGTATTTTTCTCGACTCGAATGTGGAGCTTATGGATGGCGTGAAGGATGTCAATGTGTATAATAAGATATTCGAAGCTGTCGAGAAAGTGCCGGGAGCAAGTAATCCGCACCGGGTCAGGTCGAGAATGATAGGAAACCGGTATATAATTACGCTCGATATAGAGGTGAATCCGCAGATAACGATTACACAAGCGCATGAGATTGCCGGGGCGGTGGAGAAAAGTATCGAAAGCTCAATAGATAATGTTTATGATATTTTGGTGCATGTGGAACCTGCCGGGGAGTGTCAGACGGATGAGAAATTCGGGGTAGACAAGGATATGGTGTGACACGTGAAAATCTTCGGCAACAAAGAAAGCTATTCCGCTTCTTTTTCTTAACTTTGCATTCATCGTTCACATTTTAATAAAAATTTGATATGGAAGAAGGAACATTCAGGCGCTATCCTATCGGGATACAGGATTTTGAAGATTTGCGCAATAATGATTACATATATGTTGATAAGACTGCACTGATTTATCAACTCGTCAATACAAATAAGATTTATTTCCTGAGTCGTCCCCGTCGTTTCGGGAAAAGTCTGCTTGTCTCTACGCTCGAAGCCTATTTTCTGGGAAAGAAAGAACTTTTCAACGGACTGGACATGGAGCAGTTAGAGAAAGACTGGACAGTGTATCCGGTGCTACATATCGACTTTAGCGGCAGTAAATATATGGAAGCAGAGTCACTTCGCGCATCTATCAATGTTCAGCTGTTACTTTGGGAAAACGTCTACGGACGTCAGGAAGGCGAAGACACATTTAGTTTACGTCTGGAAGGTATCATCCGCCGCGCTTATGAGCAAACCGGGCAGCAGGTTGTCGTATTAGTGGACGAATATGACGCCCCGATGCTGGACAGTAACAATAACCATGAGTTGCAGCATGAGATTCGTGGTATCATGCGCGACTTCTTCAGCCCCTTAAAAAAGTCAGGTAAATATCTTCGCTTCCTCTTCCTGACGGGCATCAGCAAATTCAGCCAGATGAGCATATTCAGCGAACTTAACAATCTTCAGAACGTCAGCATGAGCGATAATTACAGCACTATCTGCGGTATCACCGAACAGGAACTGCTGACACAGATGAAAATTGATGTCGAACAGATGGCACAAGCCAACGATGAAACGTATGAAGAGGCGTGTGCCCACTTGAAGAAGCAATATGACGGATATCATTTCAGTAAATCCTGTGTGGATGTGTACAATCCTTTCAGCCTGATTAATGCTTTTGCTCAAAAGAGTTATGAGAACTACTGGTTTTCTACCGGTACCCCTACCTTTCTGATAGAACTCCTGCAACAAATGAACTTTGATATCCGGCTGCTCGACCGTATGGACGCCAAGCCGGAAGACTTCGACAAGGCTACGGATTGTCTCACCGACCCTATTCCGGTGCTCTACCAAAGCGGTTATCTCACAATCAAGTCGTACGATGCTTTCTTTCGTACCTATACATTAGGCTACCCGAACGAGGAAGTAAGAATCGGCTTTATCGAGTCGCTCATCCCTTCTTATCTTTACCAACCTACGCGCGAAAGCAACTTTTATGTAGTGTCCTTTGTGCGTGATTTAATGAAGGGCAACCTCGAATCTTGCCTTGAACGCACCCGGTCTTTCTTCGCCTCTATTCCGAACGACTTGAACAATAAAGAGGAAAAACATTATCAAACTATATTCTATCTTCTGTTCCGCTTGATGGGACAATATGTGGATACCGAAGTCAAAAGCGCTGTCGGACGGGCGGACGTGGTTATCAAAATGCAGGATGCTATTTATGTACTTGAATTTAAAATGAACGGCACCGCAGAAGAGGCTTTGGCGCAAATTAACAGCAAAGGGTATGCGATTCCTTATGAGGCAGACCACCGGAAAGTGGTGAAGGTCGGCATCAACTTCGACAGTACCACGAGAACGATTGGAGACTGGGAAATCGAAACAGATTAACAGCGTACGCCACTTGCTTGAAGTAGACAAGGATATGATGTGACACATGAAAAAGGCAGCAGTTGCTCTCGTCTGTGAGTAACTGCTGCCTTTTTGCGTGTTCTGTGCTGTCGTAGCCGGGAAATTAGGGTGTATTGCCACAGCTTGCTGTGGTGCGTTTCCCTAACTTGTTGTGGCATGCTCCCCTTGCCTGCTGTGGCATGCTTCCCTAGCCTGCTGCGGCACGTCTCCCCAGCCTACTGCGGCACACATCCCTTTCCGCCGTTCCGGTTTTACGTATTCAATAGGCTGTTGCTTTGATACGCAGCTTGATGGCATTTTCGGCTGTATCCAGTACCAGTTCGCAGTTTTCAGAGGTTACAGAACTACCGGTGACGTCCATTTCCAATGAGGTGATTTTCTCAAGATCGAGTTGGGTTAAGGTGTATCCGTCTCCTTTCACCACCGTGAATCCACCTTCGGGAAAATGGGATGGCCGCATCTTCCATTGAGCCACAAACGTCAGTTTGTCCTTGTCAAGGGTGATTTTCTCTACCGGTGTAGAGTTGTCTTTGTCGTCGCCGCCGCAGGCGGTTACCAACGTTGCTGCCACAAGGCAGAGGAAAAAGATTCTTAGTTGTTTCATGCGTCTTTCTGTTTTCTTTAAAAGGGTAAATTATGAAAGGCTGCCGCCTTTTTTGTTTGCCATGAGGGCGGATGCGCTGTCTGCAGCCGGACTGTCCGTCCTCATTCGTGACCTGCTTCTTTATGCAGCCGGGTCGGGGGCTTCACCTCCTCCGGGGATTTCAGGGTCGGGCGCTTCGCCGCCGCCACCGCCGCCACCCGCGTTTTCGTCACCCAGCAGAATCGGGAAACGGTAAGAGCGTGGCGTTTTCAATGCCTTGTTGCTTCCGCTATATTGTGTCGTGATGCTTAGCGCATAGAGCTTTCCGGCTTCTATGGCAGGTAGCATGATGGTGAGTTGTGACGGTGCGTTGTGAACGATGACGGACACTTTCAACGGGACGGCTCCCTCTTCGTCTTTGGTGAGATAGATGCCGACCGAAGGGTCGTCACCGAGGATTTTAATGTTGCTTCCGCTGATAACGGCAGGACCGCCGGAAGTGATGACCTGGCTGATACTCTTCGTCACGGAGTCGGTGATGGAGTTGATGACCGGCCCCGTCTGTGCCAGCCCGTTGCAGATTACTTTTACGGCTTTGAGCTGGTCGCGCAGCAGTTGTCCCGGTGTGTAGGACACACCGAGCGAGTGCTTCGTGGCGTCAAACTGGGCGTTCTCCCCGAGGAACGAACCGCGTACGGTGACAATGTACTGTCCCACACCGTCTACCACGCTCTTCCCTTCGGCGATGGCTTCCACCTTCTTCTGGTCGGCAAGGTCGAGGATGTTCTCGATGGTTTCCTGCCGGTACTCGGTACGCTCCTTGATGATGCGTGCTGCGATTTCTTTGTTGTGCAGACTGCCTGTGATGCGTGCGCGTCCGGTGTAGTCGCCTTTTTGTTCGGTCATGATGTTGTCGTAAAGGTCAACATTGAGCGTGATTTTTTCGTTTGTTGCCATGATAATGATTGTTTTAAGGAAAGTGAATATCTATTTATTAGTTACGTTCTGTGCTGCTTGTCATTTCGCACGTATCTTGATAGCATTACCGTCCAGATAAAGTTCGAAATAACTGTCATAATATGTCATGCCCCCAGTAGTATTAGTCATCAGATGGAACTTCATAAGATCACTGTCAGTCAAGGTGTAGCTGTCGGTTCCCTTAACAACGGTTTCGGCTCCTGGCCGGACAGTGGAACTACTCAACACGTAATCATATAGATCTAATTTAAAATCAGAATCCGCCGGAAGTTCGTTTTCAACCGTAACGGTGGGGATGGTCACTTGATTGCCATTAATCGCAGCTTGCAGACAGAGGCTCCGTTCACTCTCATACGTTCCCTCCTCCCTTGCTTTTATTTTTCCGCCTTTCAGTTGCAGTATTCCTGTAGGGGCAACAAGCACTTCCTGCCCCTTTATGCTTTTGGAGATTTCAGCATCGCCTTCCATAATGAGCGTGGCATTATCACCGACAGAGATACCAATTAGCTGGTCATCAACAAACCCATCGCCGGAATATAGTTCGAAGCCGTTACCCAGCGTTAGTTTGCAAGACGCCCTAACAAATATGCAGGCGACATCAGCTGAATGGGCAGCAGCATTTCCATAAATGTTGAGGTTGGTCAGCTTCAATGACGCGCCGTTTGTAAGCTCAAAAAGGCTTTTGTCGCTAGCGGTACGGGAAATATTATAATTATCGCCGCTGATAGGATTATTTCCGCCGTCGATAGCAATGTGTTTGCCGTCTATTGAAAAGGCAAAATGCTCTGCATCCGCAGCAACCTCAAAGCCTTTACCGAGGATGATTTGTGTTGGTGCATCCGCAGTGCCGTCTGCCGTTTCAATAGCGGTTTTCAGTTCGGCTGCGGTAGTGACAAGCGTCTTGTTGCTGACCGTCACAAGGCAGGTGGCGGACTTTTCGCGTGCGGTGGCGGTGATGGTAGCTGTTCCTTCAGCTACGGCGGTCACCAGTCCGTCTTTACTTACGGTGGCTACGGAAGTTTTGTCACTGCTCCATACTACGGATTCGGCAGTCACCCGGTCGGGGACAATGGTGGGAACCAGCGTTTCGGTCGCTCCCGATTTCAGGGTCAGAGTCTCATGATTGAGGGTGATGCTCTCTACGGGCACAGAGTTGTCGTCATTGTTGTCGTCGCCACAGGCGGTTGCCAACGTTGCTGCCATAAGGCAGAGGAAAAAGATTCTTAGTTGTTTCATACTTCTTTTGTCTTTCTAAAAGGGTGAATAAATCGTGTTCTCTTTTCGGACAAAAGTAATATGCAACAACGAAAAGGTATAGCCAAAATCCTGCATTGTATAGCCAAAATCCTGCAAATCTTGCAGGATTGCCGGAAATTCCATTGTTCGGAGAAACTTCTACCTATGCATTGATGGAAACAACAGCATTTGATGATAAAAGAGTATCGCCTTCTCCTTTAAAGTACAGACTTTTGTCGGCGGAACTCGGTAGGAGTCATTTTTACCAATTCGCGGAAATTGCGGTTGAAGGTGCGCATTGCCTTGAAGCCCGACGCTCCGGCAATGTCTTCAATTGTGTGGTTCGCGTAGTCCGGAAGCAGGAGCAAGTCCATGGCATGACGGATGCGCAGGCGGAGAAGATAATTTTGCAAGGTCAGTCCTGTGGCACGCCCCACAGCGGCGGAGAGATTACGCTCGTTTGTGCCAAGAGCTTTAATCAGGTCGTCACGCTTGAAGTTGTAGTCGAGGTACGGTTGTTCTTTCTGCAGATAGGCTTCGAGCTCTTCAAACAAGTGGTTGCTATCGCCGGATTGCAGGTAACAGATGAGGTCGCCCATATCGGCTTCGAGCGGTGGTTGGGGCAGTTTCCCATCCTGTTCGACGATAAAACGGCGTAGCATCTCGTAAGTGTAATGATAGTTAGTGTACAGCCATGCAAAAGCAGGATAGAAAACCACGATAAGGAAACTGAAACTAAACTCGGGTATCGGTCCCGGACAGACAAGTAAAACCCATGCGCCAATGCCGATACTCAACGCATAAAGGAAAGCGCGCATCGTCCACCGGAGTTCCAGTTTTGAGATACACTCTCCGGTCAATTCTTTTAAATGCGTGATGTAGCGGTGTTTTTTACGGAAAAAGAGGCGGACGTAAACGAACAGTTGTACGGTATAGGTGACACCGAACAAGGTCCGCACTGCCAACGGGAGATTGTGAACGACACACGCACGCCATTCTGCTAAAGAATATACACAGACGTCCGCTTCAATGCAGCAACTCACCACATACAGCAGAATGAAAACGAGCGAAGGCGCCGCATGCTTCATCACATTGGCAAAAGTGACGTATCTGCTGTCGAACAGCAATATCAACATAAACGTGAACATCAACGCCTGCGAAGAAGCAAGCACCAACACCAATATTGAGAATAAGTCCAACGACCGGTATACGCCGAACCCGTCAACCAGCAACTCCGCCAAATGACCGGCAGCGATAATGAGAGAAGCAGCGATGAAGAAATGGCATGCACGCCTGTATTTGGGATTAATGGCGTGCGCCATCTGCTTGAAGCAGACAAGACCGAAAGATATAGACAGACATATTCCGATAATAATGCCGTTTGTTAGTGTGTGTAAAGCCGGTATATCCATTGCTTAGCATTTATTTTCCCGACAAAGTTAATGAATCTTGACGAGAAACCGACTAGTTACACCCTGTAAAACTCGACAAGTCTGCAAAATCGTATAGAAACAACCTAATAGCTAATCTTCACTCCGGCAAAGAAACTTCTCGGCAGAGAAGGCCCGTAAATATAGCCGGAATCCCGATTAGCTCCTCTATCAAAGTCCTTCTGATAAGACTCAAAGAGGTTCTGAACTCCGCCGTTTAGTTGCAAATCGACTGTTTTGTATAGCTTGAAGTCATAAGCCAGTTTCACTCCCAAATCGAAGAAACGGGGTGTACGGATGGCTTCCGCCTTTCGTTCGGGCATTGCGCCCAGTTCGGCGTTCTCGGCGGTGATATCCATGCGTTGCACTAACATTCTCCCGGTATAAGTTCCTGACAGGGCAATGGATAAAGGTTTGATGGGAGTATAAGTAGCTGTGAAGTAACCATATGTATCGGGAGTACGGAAAATTTTCTTTTCTGCCGGTGCGTCGTCATGCCATTTATGAGGTTCATCGTATCGGCTGCGTTGCAAAGTGAGTCCCGCTTGTATTTGCAGGATGGAAAGATAAGCCACTTTGCCCTCCAGCGTTAGCCCCATCACTTTCGCGCCGGGACCGTTACTGCGTGTTTTTACCAATATCCCATCGCCACGGTCATAAGGTTCGCCCAACACGAAGACATCTGTCAGTCTTGTATAAAAGCCCTCGATCAAGAAATTCGTCTGGAATACTCCGAAACGGTGATACATATCTGCGGACGCACTGAAACTTTGGGATTTCTCTTCTTTCAAGTTCTTCGCACGCTCAATCATTGCCACTGTTCCGCCCACATTTTCAATATGCATATCTTCATCAAAAGCCTGCGGAGCACGGAATCCGGATGAATAGCTCAAACGCAGGTTTATATTCTGTGTCGGGTTGAAACGCAAGTTGGCACGGGGGCTAAAGATGACATTATCTACCATGTTATGCTTATCCAGACGACCACCGATCAGAATGCCCCAACGGTCGTTCTTCCACTCGTTCTGCAGAAAAGCACTGTAAATATTTACCGTCTGATCCGTGTGGCGGTCATATCCCCACATATTATCTTTCAGACGATCACGGTTATATTCAAGTCCTGCCGTGAGGTCAGAAGGCATAAAAAAACACTTATCAAACGTATGTACATACTGCGCGCCGCCCATAGCGGTTAAATCCGTTGTTTTTCCATAGGCTTTCAGAGGATCGTTACCCGGTCCGTAATAACTGTCCCGATCTGTATTGGCGGCTGACGCAAAGATACTTAGACGGTTCTTTTCATCTGGCGAGAAATAATCGAACTTCAAACTTCCACCATCAATCGAATGTTGCAACTGCTCTGCAATATGGGCTTCGTGAGGAGGACGGTCCAACATATCCCCTCCCCGACGGAATTCCTGCATGTGGTGATATTCGAAGGTTAGTTTGGAGTAAGTGCTTGTTTTCAGATAAGAGCGGAAGCCCACTGTCTGATTCTTCAATTTAGGTAGTTCGGTGAATCCGTCTCCGTCATAATCATATCCGGACCGGTGACGGTTCTGACCAAAGATATACAGTCCGGCACGATGATCGTCCGTCACTAATGAAGCATTCAGGGAGGTATTGTTATCGAATGAGGAGCCGCCCCCTAAAGCAGTAAGGGTGTGCGACAGCTGGCCGGAATTGCGCAAAGGCTCTTTGGTGATTATATTGATGGTTCCTGCAATGGCCGAAGAGCCGAACAAGGCGGAACCTCCCCCACGCATCACTTCTACGCGTTCAATCATGCTGGCGGGAATCTGTTCCAGGCCATACACTCCGGAAAGGGCACTGAATACGGGACGGGAATCTATCAAAATCTGCGTATACGGTCCGTCCAGTCCATTGATGCGGACTTGCTGGAAACCACAATTCTGGCAGTTTGTCTCTACACGTACACCGGGCTGAAAGTTCAGCCCTTGCGATAAAGTGGAAGAGTTAGTCGTTTCAAATAGCTTCAGATCGACGACATTTACCAAAGTAGGAGCCAAACGGCGCGTCGTTTCACTGCGGTTGGCGGAAACCACTACCCCATCCAAAGCAATCGCGTCCTCTTCTATTTCAAAATCCTCTTCCAGTGTCTTTCCTTTTTTCAGAGTCACGTTGCGGGTCACGGTCTTGTAGCCGACCGAGCTAACCTCCAGTATAAAGTTACCTTCCGGCAAATTCTTCAAAAAATAATGTCCGGTAGCGTCGGTCACGGTTCCTATCGTTGTTCCTTTCAGTGCAATGGTGATGTAAGGAAGGTGCTCTTTCGTTTTCTTATCCAGTACATGGCCTATGATGTTCGCATCGGATTTTTTCAGTTCAGGGTAGTCCGGATGTTCAGCCAATGCGTATGACAGGACACAATACAGGCCGGCCAGGACTAAAAGATATTTCTTCATTGTCGTTAGTCTTTTAATGTTTAAAATCAAAAATAATAATAAGGGAAAGGGAAGCAGCGATCATTAATCGTTGTTCCTAACTGATGAATACTGTTCCCGAAAAGATAGACTAAGCGACAGGAGGTGCTCTAAGAGATATGACGCCCGGACAAGAACGGTGATATGGCTCAACTTGCGGGCGGATAAACAGGATACATAATAGAGATAAAGCAGCGACCGCGAATGTAGGTATTAATCCGCTGTCTGTCACCAATACATGATTCAACAGGTGAATGAGTTGGAATTCAACCGTCGTATGGCTATGTTCACTGCCTTTTTTAAATGGATGCGAATGGACAATCGTTACCCCGTTTACTACATGGGAGTGAGTAAATAAAGTGATTCCTGCCATGTACGAGATAAACAGTACAGGCAAAAACCACTTCATTATATGTAGGTACAATTGTTTCATCCGGTAATCTTGCACATCTATTCTGTGCAGTAAAGTCAGGGTTTAGTTTGTTTTTTTGCAAAGATAAGGATTGTCTCCATGCAAAACAATCCCTATTTATAACGATTTTAAATCTTAACCGAATCTTAATAACTGATCTTCACCCCGGCAAAGAAGCTTCTCGGAAGTGACGGACCATAGATATAGCCGGAGTCACGGTCAGCTCCTTTATCGAAGTCGTCCTGATAGGCATTGAAAATATTCTGTATGCCGGCATTCAACTGGAGGTTCATCGACTTGTAAAGTTTGAAGTCATAAGCAGCTTTCAAACCGATATCGAAAAAGTCTTTGGTATTCACCGTTATCGGATTTTCAAGGAATCCCGGAACCGGCTCGTGGGGAACCAGCATCGAACCGGTATAGGTACCGGAAAGAGCGATAGATAACGGTTTTATCGGGTGTAGGTTGCTGTAAAATAGCCGTAAGTATTTGGCGTACGCATCATTTCTTCACCGCCGGAGCTTCTTTGTTCCAGATGTGCGGTTTGCTGTAATGGCTCTGTTGCAGAGTGACTCCCGCCTGAACTTGGATTTTATTCAGGTAAGCCATCTTTCCTTCCAGTGTCAATCCCAGAACTTGCGCTCCTGATGCATTGTGACGGGTACGTGTCAGAATTCCATCCACTACCTCTCCGTCGGTAAGGGCAAAAACATCCGACAACTTTGTATAGAATCCTTCTACCAGGAAGTTAACCTGAAACGCACCAAAACGATGATAAATATCTGCCGAAGCACTCAAGCTCTGTGATCTTTCTTCTTTCAGATTATCCGCCAGTTCAACCATCGCTACATTACCGCCTACATTTTCCACATGCAAATCTTCGTCGAAAGCCTGCGGAGCACGGAAGCCGGATGAGTAACTAAAACGAAGATTGATGTTTTCTGTCGGATTATAACGCAAGTTGGCACGCGGACTGAATATCACATGGTCAATCAGATTATGCTTATCCAAACGGCCGCCAATCAGGAATCCCCAATGATCATTTTCCATTCGTTCTGAAGGAAAGCACTACCGATATTCACTTTCTGGTCTACCGTGCGGTTGTATCCCCACATGTTATCTTCCAGTTTGTCCTGATTGAACTCTATTCCGGCAGTCAGGTCGGAAGGCATGAAGATGCATTTGCCGAAGCTGTAGACATACTGTGAGCCTGCCATCCAGTTCAAGTCAGTGGTGTTTCCGTAAGCATCCAAAGGGTCTCTGTCACCTGGACCATAATAGCTGTCGCGATTGATATGCTGTGCAGATGCAAACACATTGAAACGATGGTTCTCGTTAGGAGAAATAATCGAACTTCAGTCCTCCGCCATTGATTGAGTGTTCGGTCTGCTCCGCCACATTCGCTTCATGAGGCGGGCGGTTCAATAAGTCTCCTCCCCTGCGGAATTCTTCCATGTGGTGATATTCAAAAGTAAGTTTCGAATAAGTCGTTGTTTTCAGGAACGAACGGAAACCAATTGTCTGACCGTGCAATTTGGGTATTTCGGAATATCCGTCGCCGTCATGGTCATACGCAGAACGGTGGCGGTTCTGACCGAAGATATACAGACCTGCACGCTGGTCGTCCGTCACGAGAGACGCATTCAATGCCGTACTGTTGTCGAAAACGTCGCCATCGCCAATTCCCGTAATCGTATGAGATAACATACCAGAGTTGCGCATCGGTTCTTTGGTGATGATATTGATTGTACCGGCAATGGCAGATGAGCCGAACAGTGCCGAGCCGCCTCCACGCATCACTTCCACACGTTCTATCATGCTGGCAGGAATCTGTTCGATACCATACACACCGGAAAGCGCACTAAAAATGGGACGGGAATCGAGCAGGATTTGCGTATAAGGGCCATCCAGTCCATTGATACGCACTTGCTGGAAACCGCAATTCTGACAATTGGACTCTACACGAACACCCGGCTGAAAGCTCAAGCCTTGCGCCAAAGTCGTAGAATTGGTATTCTCAAAGATTTTCAAATCTACTACATTCACCAGTGTCGGAGCCAGACGGCGGGTGGTTTCATTACTATTGGCAGATACGACTACGCCATCCAAAGCAACCGCATCTTCTTCTATCTCGAAATCTTCTTCCAATGTACGCCCTTTCTTCAGCGTCACATTCCGTCTGACGGTTTTATATCCCACCGAACTGACCTCCAGCACAAAATTACCTTCGGGAAGATTCTTCAAAAAATAATGCCCGGTAGCATCGGTCACAGTTCCGATGGTCGTACCTTTCAAGGCAACTGTAATATAGGGTAAATGCTCTTTTGTATTTTTATCAAGAATATGGCCAACGATGTTGGCATCTGACTTACGTAATTCGGGATGATTAGGATATTCATGAGCTTGTCCTTCAAGGGCAGGCAGCAATGTGCAGCACAGGCAGACAAGCGAAAAGATGTATTTCTTCATTTTTCGTTTGTTATTCATTTTCGATAAGTATTCACATGGATAGACAGATAATGCCCTACCTCATGCAAGGTACGGTATCATCATTCAAAGAACAGAAAAACGAATAACCGGGGGTGCTCTAAGTCCCACTACCCCATGATACGGACAGTGATAGTGAGAGTGGTGTTGCGAACGTCCGAGCAACAAGCACAATAAGAAAGGAATAAAAGGGAAGAGCAAAACAACAGCCGCACCGTCTGCCGTTAAGGAGACAGAAAATGAATCAACTGTAGTTCGACTGTAGAATGTTTATGTGCCGCCCCTTTCTTAAACGGGTGTGAATGGACGATTGTCACGCCATTGACCACATGCACGTGGGCAAAGAATGTAAAGCTTACCAGATACGATACAAACAGTATCGGCAAGAAGTAGCGTGTAATATTCAATAACAATCGTTTCACCTCATTTTTTTCTTTGAGACGACAAAGATACGAACTATTTATTTAACAATCAATTATTATATGAAATTCTGTTAATATACAGCCGAGGCTATTACTTGAATAAACAGAATTAAGAATACCATGGCAATCGGATAAACAGTTGCGTAAGCTACGCTCGGAATATTGCTATCCACCATCGAGTCGGCGGCAGCGAGTCCCGGAGTACTTGTCATCCCTCCCGTAATAGTTCCCAGCAAATCGAGCAGACTGATTTTAAATACGAAATGTCCGACAATGGCTGCAACAAGCATTGGCACCAATGTGATGGCGGCTCCTACTCCGAACATCAATAATCCGCTTTCCTGGAAGGTAGCTACCAGATTCTTACCGGCAGAAGTTCCCACTTCGGCAAGGAAAAGAAGCAGACCTAACTGGCGCAACAACTGATTGGCAGGTCCGGACATAGACCAGATAATGGGTCCTGTCTTACCTATCGCACTCAACACAAGAGCTACCATCAAAACTCCCCCGGTCAGTCCCGGTGAGAATGACAGGCTATCAGAGAAAGAGATATTTATTTTGCCGAATAACACGCCCAATACAATACCCATTGCAATGGGGAAAAAGTCCGTATCAGATAGTTTCTTCGCATTATTTCCCAACAGGCGGGCTACTCCTTTAAGTCCCTCTTTCTCACCGACTACCATCAGTTTATCACCAAACTTCAAGGCTAGATCGGGAGACGGAGATAAATCAATACCGCTTCGACGAACACGAGTCACTGTACAACCAAAGTTTTTCTGTAAGTTCAAATCACCCAGCTGTTTGTTTATCATGTCTTTTTTAGTCAACAACAAAGATTCTATTTCCTGTGTTTTATCCAAAGGCAGTTCACCTTCTTCTCTATTGCCTACCAACACAGCCAGTTGATCCAGTGACTCTTCGCTGCCTACGGCTTGTATGTAGTCTCCTTCATGCAACACCGTATGGGCGGTAGGAATGGATATTTCATCATTGTGTTTCAGACGTGAAATGACAGCACCTGTCATACCACGCGCATTAATTTGCACCAAGCTGCGATCGAACACATTCGCATTAGTGACGCGATAAATACAAGTAGTCAATTCCGGGAATTGTCCGCGACGTTCTATCTCCAGGCGACGGGCTTCTTTATCTAAATCCACCCGCATGATTTTAGGCAACAGCTTGACAAACAGAATCACGCCGATCACTCCAAACGGATATGCGATACCGTAAGCAATGGATGCCAGAGGAGAATTGGTACTGTCGATGGCAACAGCCAAACCCGGCGTACTAGTCAGCGCTCCGGCAATCAGACCGACAACACTCGGTGTATCGATATCAAATGCATATTTCAGTCCGACTGCAGTAAGACAGGCGGAACAAATAATAAGCATAGTGATGAGAATAAGCGTCTTTCCTTTGCTACGGAAAGAATCGAAGAATCCGGGCCCTGCCTGAATACCGATGGTAAAAATGAAGAGCACCAAGCCGAAGTTTCCTAATTCTTTAGGAATGATAACACCAAAATGCCCGAAAAGAAGGGCAATGAAAATAACTGCCGACACATCGAGAGATAACCCCTTAATTTTAATTCTTCCCAGCATAAATCAATGCGACAATCAGGAAAAGGGAAAAATAAGAGGAATGCAATAAGTCAGTAAACATAAAAAATAAAGGTTAGTTAGTTTAAGGGCGCGAAGGTACGGATTTTATTTAATCCTCACAACATTCCTTGCAGCAAGTAGTTTTTTCGTCTTCAAACTCCAAAGTGGCATGATGAATACCTGCCTCTTCAAGTGCTTCCTTTATATGCTGTTTCACTTCTTCCAACTGTGTGATATTGTCAATAACAATATGGGCAGTCAAAGCGGTTTCCGTTGTGCTTAACGCCCAGATATGCAGGTGATGGCAATTCTCCACGCCGGGTTGTTCCATGATAAGTTGCTGTATCTTTTGAGCGTCTATCCCCACCGGTACTCCATCCAACGACAACCGAAGGCTATCGTGAAGCAATCCCCAAGTAGAGACAATAATGACAACAGCAATGCCAAGCCCGATAATCGGGTCAATAATGCTCCATCCTGTATAGGTGATAATAATGCCGGAAACAACTACACCGACAGACACCAATGCATCTGCTGCCATGTGCAGATAAGCTCCTTTCACATTCACATCCTTATCTTTATCTTTCATAAAGAGCCAGGCACTCAGTGCGTTGATGACCACTCCCACCCCGGCTGTCCATGCGATGGCAGAACCATCTACGGAAACCGGGTGGAACAATTTATCTACACTCTCGGCAATAATAATGCCCACGGCAACCAATAATATAACTGCATTTAATAAAGAGACAAGAATCGTACTCTTCTTATATCCATACGTGTAACGGCTATTGGGATGAACTTTCTGCAACCGGAAAGCCAACATGGCAAGCACCAGACTGGCTACATCACCCAAGTTATGCCCGGCATCAGAAAGCAATCCCAGAGAATTATAATAAAACCCTACTCCGAATTCTACGATAACAAAAGCAATATTCAAAGTAATACCTATGATAAAAGCCTTATTGAACGATGTCAACTGATGATTATGTTCGTGGTGATGATGAGGTTCCATATTATATATTGTTATTATATCTACTACCTTAAAAACATCTTATCGGGAGATTAGTTCATCCCCATTCCACTTTCAGCAATAGTAACGGCTCCCCTCCAGAAAAAACAAGCCACCGAAATGAATGAATCATCCCGATGGCTTATCCCCTTTAAACACCTTTAAACAAAATGAAAATATGCCTCATATACTAACTAAACTAACTAACCCTCGAGGCATATTTTAAAGGGCTGTCGCATCAACCTCTTTTATTATAGACAGCTTTCGCTCTCTAATCTTATTTACGAGCTTCGGCAATATAACCGAGCGCTTCTTCACATTTTGCAGTTACATAAGCCCAGTCTTCTGCTGCCACTTTATCTTTCGGGAACAACTTAGAGCCCATACCTACGCAGAATACACCAGCTTTGATCCATGCAGTCAGGTTTTCTTTAGTAGGTTCTACCCACACCTGTTACCATCAGCGACCATGGCATCGGGCCATCAAGCCTTTCACGAAGTTAGTTCCGTAAACATCATCCCGGGAATACTTTGCAAAGATCGCAACCTACTTCCTGCGCAAAACCTACTTCTGATACGGAACCGCATCCCGGGTATAAGCTACCGAACGACGATTACATACCTTAGCAATTTCAGGTTGAACAACGGACCTACTACGAGTTAGCACAGCTGCAAATTACATAGCAGCAGTAGCCGGATCAACGATAGAACCGATACCGATTGCCATTTCAGGACATTCTTTTGCTGCGAACTTAACGATTTCAGCAAATACTTCCTGTGCGAAGTCACCACGGTTTGTAAATTCAAAGCACGAACACCACCGTCATAACAAGCCTTTACTTTTCTTTTTAACTTCATCTCTTTGTGATAGAATACAGGAACCATTCCTGTAGAGCCGATCTTATTCAATACGGCTATTTTATCGAATTTTGCCATCTTAATTTCTTATTTTAAATGAATTGATTTTTCAAACTCTCAACTTATTTACCTCTGTACGCGACCGCTTGCGTCACCACCAATAATGCTTCTACTTCTTCTATAGAAACAAGGTTGAAGTCACCATTGATAGTATGTTTCAATGCAGATGCAGCAACAGCGATTCAAAGGCAGCAGCACCCTGATTAGGTTTAGTCATCAAACCGTGGATGATACCGCCGGAGAAGAGTCACCACCACCTACGGTCGATAATCGGATCGATATCATAACGTTTTGAAATTAGAATTCTTCTCCGTTGTAGATCAAAGGCTTTGTTGGTGGCAGAGAAGATTCGCGAAAGTAGAAACTACATATTTGAATCCGAATTCTTTCATCATTTGCTGGAAGATACCCTTGTAGCCTTCAGCATCTGTGTGGCCAGCCTCAACGTCAGCATCCGGTTTGAAGCCAAAGCAAAGTTCTGCATCTTCTTCGTTACCGATACATACGTCTACAAACTGCATCAACGGTTTCATGATAGACTGTGCTTTTCTTTCGTCCACCACAGTTTCTTACGGAAGTTCAAGTCAACAGAAACAGTTACGCCGTGACGTTTTGCAGCTTCACAAGCCAGACGAGTCAACTCAGCCTTGTCAGAAATAGCCAGGTGATACCAGACCAGTGGAACCAGTCAGCACCTTCCATGATAGCATCAAAGTCGAAATCAGCAGCGTCAGCTTCAGCAATTGCAGAATGAGCACGGTCATAAATAACTTTGCTAGGACGCATAGAAGCACCTGTTTCCAAGTAGTAGATACCTACGGTCGCCACCACGGGCAATAAAGTCTGTCTTTACGCCATATTTACGCAATGCGTTAACAGCAGACTGTCAATTTCGTGTTTCGGTAATTTAGTTACGAAATAGGCGTCATGTCCGTAGTTGGCACAGCTCACTGCAACGTTAGCTTCTCCACCACCATATACTACATCAAAGAGTCAGATTGAACAAAACAAGAGTATTACGGGTTGATAATCTAAGCATGATTTCGCCTAATGTAACGACTTTCTTTCCCATAATCTTATGTTTTAAATTCTAAGTTATTAATATTATGAACTTTCAATTTATCATTCCAGCCCTATTTTAGGGGTTAACACACTGATAACATGACTATTAATCTATAAAAGACTAACACCACATACCTTGTGTGCACAAAAGATACAACAATTTTCGTAATTACAAAATTGTTATTTATATATTTATATCGAAAATATTAAGATTATTATTGTGTGCGAGCACAAAACCTATATAAATAAAGGTTATCGTATGAATAAATTGCCCGAAAGGATCAAATCAAAGACATCGCCCGTCTGGCAGATGTATCAATTAGGAACAGTAGACCGCGTTATTCATGGACGTAGCGGAGTGTCGGAAGCCAGCAAAAGCGTAGAAGAAATTCTGAAGCAGCTTGACTACCAGCCCAACATGTACGCCAGCGCTTTGGCTTCTAATAAGAAGTATACGTTTATCTGTCTGCTGCCGGAGCATCTGGAAGGCGAATACTGGACAGCGGTAGAAACCGGTATTCACGAAGCTATTGCCACCTATTCGGATTTCAATACTTCGGTGAAAATCAACTATTACGATCCATACGACTACCATTCATTCGAGAATGCCAGCGAAGCCATTCTGGCTTTACAGCCGGACGGAGTGATGGTAGCTCCTACCGCTCCGCAGTATACGAAAGGTTTCACCGATCAGTTGCAGGCATTGGATATACCTTATATATATATAGACTCCAATATCAAAGACGTTCCTCCCCTCGCCTTCTTCGGTCAGAACTCACGCCAAAGCGGATACTTCGCTGCCAGAATGATGATGTTACTGGCACGGGATGAAAAGGAAATCGTTATTTTCCGCAGGATACATGAAGGAATTGTGGGCTCTAAAAGGAGAACAGAGAAATCGGTTTCAGGCAGTACATGAAAGAACATCATCCGTCTTGTACTATACTGGAGCTCGACTTGCATGCCGAACGCAACGACGAAGACAATGAGATGCTGGATGAATTCTTCCGTACCTATCCGACAGTGAAGAACGGAATCACATTCAACTCTAAAGACCTATATCGTCGGCGAATACCTGCAAAGTCGCGGAAAGAAAGATTTCAATCTGATAGGCTATGACCTTCTGGAACGGAATGTCACCTGCCTGAAAGAAGGAAGCATCTCTTTCCTCATTGCCCAGCAACCGGAACTGCAAGGCGCCAATGGCATCAAAGCTCTTTGCGATCACCTTATTTTCAAGAAGTGACCCATCAACTATATGCCCATCGACTTGTTAACGGTAGAAACAATAGACTATTACCATAGCAAATAACAACAAAGTACAACTTTACAAATTTACATGGAAACAAAGTATTTAAGAATTAATCCTGCCGACAACGTTGCCGTTGCCATTGTTAACCTCCGGCAGGAGAGCATCTTTCTGTAGATGGCATTGAAATTACACTGAACGAAGACATTCCTGCCGGACATAACGCATTGAAGAATTTTGCTGAAGGCGAAAATGTAATCAAGTACGGTTATCCTATCGGACATGCACGAATGGCTAAGAAACAGGGTGACTGGATGAATGAAACGAACATCAAAACCAACCTCGCCGGATTGCTGGATTACACTTACAACCCGATTCAGGTTTCTTTGGATATTCCTCATAAAGATCTTACTTTCAAAGGTTATCGTCGCAAAACGGTGATGTAGGGTAAGAAACGAAATATGGATTATCCCGACAGTAGGTTGCGTAAACGGTATCATCGGTCAACTGGCTGAAGGACTCGTCGCGAACCGAAGGTAAAGTGGATGCCATTGTCGCTTTCCACACAACTACGGTTGCTCACAACTTGGTGACGACCACGAAAATACGAAAAGATTCTTCGTGACATGGTGCTTCACCCCAATGCAGGCGCTGTGGTGGTAGCTAGGATGCGAAATAACCAGCCGGACGTGTTCCGTGAGTTTCTGGGCGAGTTTGATGAGAGACCGCGTGAAGTTCATGGTTACTCAAAGGTAGGTGACGAGTATGAAGAAATGGAAATCCTGCGTGATTTGTATGCAAAGGCTTCTAAGACGAACGCACCGATGTTCCTTTGTCGAACTGCGTGTGGGATTGAAATGCGGTGGTTCCGATGGTTTCTCCGGCATTACAGCAAACCCGCTATTGGGTATGTTCTCCGATTTCCTGATTGCACAAGGTACAAGCGTATTGACCGAAGTACCGGAAATGTTCGGTGCAGAAACCATCCTAATGAACCGTTGCAAAACGAGGAACTGTTTGAACAGACCGTCCATCTGATTAATGACTTCAAAGAATACTTCCTGTCACAGGCCTGTCGGTGAAAATCCTTCTCCGGAAACAAAGCCGGTGGTATCTCTACCCTGGAAGAAAAAGCACTGGGATGCACCCAAAAGTGCGGAAAGAGCTATGTATCCGGCGTGATGCCTTACGGTGAACATTTACAGAAAAAGGTCTTAATCTGCTTTCTGCTCCGGGCAATGACCTGGTTGCAGCCACCCCACTTGCAAACGGATGCCACATGGTACTTTCACCACCGGACGTGGTACACTCCTTTCGGTACTTTTGTTCCAACCATGAAGATTTCCACCAACTCAACGCTGGCTAAAACAAACCGGGATGGATTGACTTCAACGCTGGTGTAATTGTAGAAAACGAACCGATGGAAAAGACTTGAACGTTTCATTGATTATATTATCAAAGTAGCAAGCGGTGAATTCGTAAACAACGAAAAGAAAGCTATCGCGAAATTGCTATCTTTAAAACAGGCGTAACCTTGTAAATTATTTTTTGATACAGTAACTTATACGAAGTTAAAAGACATATCGTTAACACCA